>Ga0075530_1000020_pt1 | contig 65054 bp, 57 predicted proteins | sample NGEPerD_2_FD_75101 | JGI IMG/M metagenome (GOLD analysis project Ga0075530, IMG submission 75101) | Arctic peat soil microbial communities from the Barrow Environmental Observatory site, Barrow, Alaska, USA - NGEE PermafrostL1-D | ecosystem: Environmental > Terrestrial > Soil > Wetlands > Peat ... | reverse complement strand
TTAGAGGGGGAAAGTTACCGAAGACAGCAACAGCTCAAACAGGCTGCAAAGAGTAAAAAGTAAAACCACCCAACCGGCCATCATAGTTGTCGCGGACCGGACAGGATAGTTGACGCCGAACAGATGGAGCAATGGCCGGTTAAGCGGTATCGAGGTGAACGGTCAGAGTGTAGACGATATTGGCGCTGAGATTCGCAGGGTTAAGCAAGAGATCAAACAACATAGGCGCGTTATACAGCAGCAGAGCAATGATCTCTTTGGTAAACAGAAGGCGCTGGAATGGTTTGAAAGCTGTGATTGTATTCTGCACCAAAAAGCGCGGAGTCGCTGGTTCTGGATTGCAGTACATATCCGCGAGGGTGAGTGGATCGATATGATGAACACTACCCTTCGGGCAGGGCAGGCTGACGGACGGACACAGGAAAAGATGGCGATTCAACTGAAACGCCGGTTCCTGTTGTCTCCGGTGCTGGTAAGCACCCTTCATCGCCTGCCAAAGATTCTGTCGTATTGGGATATTCAGCGTCAGGCTGAAATGCCGCTGTTTGAACAGGCGGACTACCTGATTGTCGATGAAGCGGGTCAGTGCGCCCCTGATGTGGCCGGGGCCAGTGTAAGTTTGACGAAGCGCCTTGTGGCCATCGGAGATAGAGCGCAGCTAGAACCGGTATGGAGCCTTGATCTTCGTGAGGATTTGGGTAATCGCGTGGCGGCTGACCTGGTATTCCCGCAGGAACTAAGCGGTCTTGTGAGTGAGCGTGTGACCCGCTCAGGTGGTGACACCAGCTCCGGTAGTCTGTTGCACCTGGCGCAAAGCTCCACCAAGTTTGATTCAAAGGACTCCGAGTACAGTGGCCTGCTCCTAACCCAGCATCGTCGCTGCCTGCCTGAGATTTTCGAGTTTTGTAACCAGTTGGCGTACAAGGGCCGCCTGTCGAGTGTGCGTGAGACTGAATCTGTCTGCCCTTTGCCACCGATCAGCTATTTGGATTGCCCGGGTCGTGAGGCTCGTAAACATGGTTCCCGAAGTAATGACTTTGAAGCCCTGATGGTGGCGCACCTACTGGCAGACCAAGAAGCGTCACTAAGGGCGGCCTATGACAAGCCGCTGGCTGAAATTGTCGGCATTGTGGCTCCGTTTAAAGCGCAAGCCGAAGCGATCGATAAAGCGTTGGTGGAAGTTTTCGGGCGCCGGCACAACATTACTGTGGGAACGGTCCACTCGCTGCAAGGTGCGGAACGCCCGGTGATATTGTTCAGCCTTACCTATAACGCTACACCGGTTGGTCGGTCATTCTTCTTTGATCAGTCCACGTCGATGTTTAACGTGGCGGTTTCCCGGGCCCAGGATTCGTTTGTCGTTGTTGGTGATCTGGACACGCTAAATCATGCAGGCTTGCCTGGTCGGGCTCTTGGCCAACATTTACGCGAACAGGGATCACGCCTTGCGTGGCCGTCCGCACCTGAGCGAGAGGATCACCGGCTTGCGTGGCAGCACGCATTGGAAGGAGCGATCGGGCAAGGCGCGATTTACAAGCAAACCGAGTCCGATAACGCCCTACTCAAAGCGTTGTCCGAGAAAGAACTGGGTGCCGTGGTTATCATGTCGGATGAACTGGATCGTGTTGGACTGCAAAAAGTGGGTAACGCGATGATCAAAGCCTGTCGGTCAGGAATGAAAGTGACGTGGTTGTTGTCGCACGAATACTTACTGGCTCATAAGGACGGTTCAGTGTTTATTAAAGCACTGGAAACCATTCGTAATAATGGTGTGGATATTCAGTACATCGGCTCCACGTTTGGGAATCTGATTATCTTGCCGGAAGCAGGTATCGCGCTCTGGGGTGAGAGTTCCTGGATGATGAGTGAGCCACCCAAGCGAATGGCGACGACCCAGATTTGCGCCCATGAGATTTGGGCGCGGATCGTGGAGCTGCACAACCTATCGAATCAATCCGAGGATAGACTGAGCGCCTGATATAACAGGGCGTTCAGGTTCTTTTCCACTGAATCTACCCATTCTTCAAATTCGACGTGCCATAGCTCTGGTGACAGGACTTCAGAAGCGTATCCGAGTGAGGACAGGGATTTGTCGCCGTCGTCTACGACAGACGCCCATGCGGTTAGCAAGCTGGTCGGGAAGTGCGCTCTCAGGAGCACGTCGACAAGACCTCTCCAGTCTGTAATAGGCTGATCTGCCAACCCGTGAGCGGCCATGGCCGCCTGAAAAATTAGGCGCAATGCTGGCGGACACTCGGTCGCATCGCTGAGCAATCCGTTCACGGCGTCTTTAACCCACCATGCACGAATTTTTGGGCCAGTCATGGGCCTTAAAATTTCCGGGGCCCGTGCGATTCGATACAGCCAGAATTTAGAGCCATCATCCAGAATCCAATCGGTCTGTTGCCTTGGAGTGAAGTATGCCGAGCGAAACGTCACCAGCGGCTGAGTGTAGTAGCCGGTAATGTCTGAGATATAGCGGATCAGCCCGAGCCTCCAAAGCGGGTCGGTTGGAAGCTTTGCATGGCTATCCAAAGCCAACGCCTGCTCGATACGCACCTGGTCGGCGACGGTAACAGGATCAGAGGTGTGACAGATGTACTCATCGAACCAGACCTCTTCGGGTAGATGACGATGCAAGCCGTTGACCAAATGCCAGAAGTGTTCCCCAGGATTGGGTGTTTCATCCAACTCATAAAAATAGGTGTCCGGATCTTCTCCATCTGGCAAGCAGGCGGAGAATACAACGTGACCGGCGCGAAGCAATGGTAAAACAGTCAGCATGGATTTGTGTGCTGCATCGATACCTGCTTGATCTCCATCCGTGATGACGACCAGAGTGCGGGCACGGCCCAAAATTATGCGAAGGTGATGTTCGGTGATTGAAGTACCCATGGCGGCGACCGCCCTGACACCCAGTTTGAATAGGCGGATTACATCGGTCAGGCCTTCCACCAGCACAAAGTTGGTGAGCGATGTGATCGAACGCCAATCAGTCGCAGTCTTCTTATCTTGTAGCGCGTAGCGCCAGGGCGTTAGCCCAAACAGCGCTGAAGACTTGGAGAAAATGTGGGTTTCCGGAGAGTTTACGTATTTCCGGTCTCCTAAAACGGTGGAGCTTGCCAAGGCCGGTACCACGCGTCCGGAAAAGGCAACGCAACGGCCATCGGTGTCCGTAATCGGAAACAGTATGCGCCCCTGGAACATACTGGTTTCATAGTGGCCGTTGAGCAGCCCCGCCTCGATCGCATGTACTTTCCACTGAGACTCAGGAAGATCGATTGGCTGCGGGTTGCATGGCGTCGGTGTGCTGATGATCGACCATAGCGAGTCATCACCGGGCAAAAACCCGATACCAAAGCGATAGATATCATCGTGAGTGATTTTACGGTCGTTGAGGATATAGTCAGAAACCGGGTGCTCCCGGTCTTGAAGCACAGAAAGTAGGTATCGGTGTGCAACGGCCGCAACGTGATCGTGCACTTCAACCAGCATATCCCGGGTTTCTCTCGCCGGAGCCTGATTGGTTTTAACAGTCCGTCTGGACTGTTCATCTTGGCCATCAGATTTGAGCTGCAAGCCAAGGCCTTTTGCAAGGTGACTTATCGCTTTACCGTAGGATAGCCCTTTCGTCGTGGCGACATAGGTGATGATGTCCCCTGTTGCGCCGCAGCCTCGACAGAAATACAGGCCCTTGTCGTCGTTGATGGATAAAGAAGGTGTCTTTTCGTCATGAAACGGACATAGGCCGACTGCCTCTCTCCCGTTCTTTTTTAGTTCGACCCCATCTTCTTCAATGAAGCGCGACAGCTTATAGCTTTCCTTGATCTTCGCGGGGGCTTCCGAAAAGTTGCACAAAAGCGACACATTCAACTCCACAATGATGGGTTCGGACCAGAGGAGGTCCATCTGCATAGGATGTCTCGTATAATACCTTATAAGTTGAATCATCTGATCAACGTCCTCTGTTTCGCAGGGCGTTTGCGGAGCAAGTAAATGGCAGATATCCAGTTATCAGCACAGCAGGAAAAAATTGCTGAGCATTTTGAGGGCCCGCTTATTGTTTTGGCTGGCGCCGGCAGTGGCAAAACCGCCACTTTGGTTGAACGCACGGGCCGCCTGATTCAAAAAAACGTCAATTCGCGAACGATTTGGCTGGTGACGTTCTCACGCAAAGCAGCCAAAGAGATCAAGAATCGGCTTGCAGCCCGGTTTGGCATGGACGGTGAAGATGTCGTTGTTGATACATACCACGGCTTCGGGTATCGGTTTCTGCGTCAGTACAAGGATATGTTCGGTCTGAATGAAGATCAGGAGTGGGTCATCCTGACTGAGAACGAACAACGCCGGATGATGAACGATATCGGCAAGCCGCTGGCAGACGATGCCAACGTAGAGGCAAAGGATCTTCGTAAAGAGATCAAAAAAGGTTTTGGGCTTTGGTCGTTGATGAAACAGAACGGCGTGTGCCCTGGCAATGTCTCGGATGCCCTGATGGCGCTTGAGAAGGCCCGATGTAGCCAGACTGGTGATACTCCGAATCATGAGCAAGTATCCTTGATGCAGCGGTTAACCGCGCAAACGCTCGTGCAGTACGAAAAAGATAAGCGCAGCGGTGGATACTTGGATTTTGACGATCTACTGCTCCTACCGGTAAGAGCTTTGAAAAAGTATCCCGATGTGGCGAAAGGAATGGCCATGCTCCATCAGTTCATCATGGTGGATGAATCGCAGGATACCAACGCTGTTCAATACTGGATGACCAAGGCTATTGCTGAAAACCATAACAATCTCGTTATGGTGGGTGACGACGACCAGGGTATCTATACATGGCGCGGAGCGCGGGTAGCCAATCTCAAGCGGTTTATTGAGGACTTCAAAGCGCCGATCGCCAAACTTGAAGAGAATTATCGGTCACATTCACGAATTGTCCGGACAGCCGGCAACCTCATTAAACACAATCGAGCAAGACTGGCAAAGAAGCCATTCTCTCAGAATGACAATGGGCCATTGCCAGGAGTTCACATTGCGAAACGCGACCGGCAGATGGCGGAGAATATTGTCGATGAGATCCGCGAGCTCAACGAACAAGGCGTTCCATTTAATGACATGGCGATCCTTTACCGTACCAATCGGATGACCACCATCCTGGAACCGGCTTTCAAGCAGGCTGGCATCCCCTATTCGGTCAGCGGTGGCATGAGTTTCTATGATCGGCAGGAGATTCAGGCGATATCCGCGTGCGTGCGAGTGGCGAATAAGTGGGATGATTGGATTGCTCTACGATCGTTGCAGCCATACATGGACGGCCTTGGTAAGAAGGGTTTGAGCGATACTATCCAGCGCCTTCAAGACGATGATGTGAACCTTTTGACACTAGCTCTTCACGATGCACCGCAGCAATTCGGTAAAGGCGGGATTCTATTGCAGACATTTTTGGTGAAGCTGATTGAAACCGTTTATTGCGACTCTGCCGATTCGTCGCAAGCCGAACAGGCGCGAAAGTTGGTGCAATGGACGAAAGATGGCCCAATGCGGTTGCTTGATCGCGAAAAGGACGACGAGGCGCGGGTAAAGCGCTCGGATAACTTGGATAGGCTCGTCCATGAAATTCGCGAAGCCGACCCTGAAAGCTATTTCGATTACATGATGGAAGGCCCAATTTCGGACTTCATCGAATCGAGCGAGGATCAGGACTGCGTAACACTGTCCACGATTCACCGCTCCAAGGGTCTTGAGTGGCAGCATGTATTTATCGCAGGAATGTCTGATGGTTTGATGCCGCTGGATTCGGCCAAGATGAATGGTCGACCAACCCAGAAGCAGGCTCCGCAGGTGGATATTGAAGAGGATGACGGCGGAAAGCCGGAAGAAGAGCGCCGCCTGGCGTATGTGGCGGCAACCCGAGCTGCGCAGACGCTTACCCTTCACCATGCAGCGGTTTACCACTTCCCGGGCGGCGATCCAGTCGTGACCGATATTTCACCGTTTGTTGAAGAAATGGGCCTGTCGCTGAGTCCCGTTCAAAAGGCGCACTTGCGGTCAGCCGTTGGCGATAAACCAGAAGCTGGGGGCGGGTATCATACTAGCCAACAGAACAGCAGACCGGTTGAGATGAATGAGCCTGACGAAGAGCCTGTCATAAATATCTTCGGCTAACCCCTCACACGCCCAAGCGATAGCTTGGTTTTTCTATGGTGTCGGTGTCAGTGGTTTTTTACGTGATCTGTTCGTTTATGGCATGGGGGCAAGTTGGGAAACTTTGTATTTACGCAGCCCTAGCAGCAGTCATATAACATGCCTTGCTTGGACGCGTCATCGTGATAAATGTGAAAGCGACGAACCAGACCACCGACAAGGCGGCATCTCTGACCCAACAGATGCTTCCTGCGTCTCGGTAAGCTCCCATGGCGCCCTGGCGAATCACGTTTGGGCGCACTTCCACATAAACCACACTAACCTGTGAGATAATCAAACAATCGATTACGAATTGGTTTGACGATGATTAAGCAGTTACGTGTGTATCAGCTCGATGATGAAACGCCAGACCTACCCGATATGGAGAAGGTCACGAAGGCGTACCCCGCGCGTGAATGCCAGCATTTACAGCAAAGCACTGTCGGGTTTCGTGAGTTTGAGTCGATACCAGGCTGCCGCGTCATTCAAGTGAATGGGTCTCGTCATCTCTACTCGGAAGTTCTCAGATTCCGCCGCTCCGTTCCCAAGGCTGTACTGGACCGCGAGGTACGCAAGCGGGTTAAGGCCCGAGTCGATCGCGGCGATGAAGTCAGCCGGCAGGATAAAAGGCTGCTGAAGGAGGAAGTGAATCACGAGATGCTTCCAAAGATGCCCCAACTTGAAACGGTGATTCCGGTTGTCTTTGAGACAGACAAGAAGCGAATCTGGGTTGGAGCAGGCTCCGAGGGAACCGCCGACGCAGCCATCGAGCTTCTGCGCCGATCGGGGCTCCACTTTGCTTTGGTACCCATTTTTGAAGAGGTTGATCTGGGCCGTTGGCTAAGCGACTGGATGCTTCAAAAGCAGCCATTGCCGGAGTCAATCGAAATGGGTGTCAAAGCCCGCATAGCAGACCCGCACGAGCCGAAAGCCAGTATCGCGATCAGTAATGAGAATCTGACTGACGGAGAACTCCAGGCGGTAGCAGCGTCAAGATCGGTGGTGGCACTTGAAATGTCATCCGACTACATGAAGTTCACCCTCAGTCACGATGGCACGCTGAAAAGCATCAAACTCCAACTACCAGATGAAACCTTTGATGACCTGGCGCATTTGGCCAGCTACACCCTTCTGGAAGTCGGAAACACATTGGACACGATTCTCAGTGCGCTCACTGCGCCTGAAAGCAATTAAGGGATACCGGAATGCGTTTTATTGACCGTATCGTTGACAACATGGATGCCATTCTTTGTTATGGCCATGAGGCGATTTGGAGAACTAATCCTCGGGCTTTCATTGATCCAGTAACAACTGATAACGATGAAACCTTTGTGCTACGCGATGGCACGATGATGACGGTTATGCGGGTTAAAGGGCTTACCTCGACGCTGCAAGGCGAAGAGATGCGGGATCTCATTTACGAGCTTTCAGAAGTGATCGGCCGCAACCTGTTATCCAACGGCGCCCATAGCATGACAACCTCGTTTGAATTTGACCCGGACGCTGCGTATGAGTATGCGAAACACGCATTGCATGGCACTCGGATGACAGCTCGAAAGCTGGGTATGGGCGAATTCATGGATGAAATCATGGACGAAAAAGCCAACGTCATGGCCAAGTGGTGTCAGGTAGAGAACTGCTATATCGCGCTCTATACCTACCCTTCGGCGATCGCTCAAAATGAAATGGCCGGTCAGATCAAAGAGCGAACCGAGTCCATGAGGACGTGGCCGGAGACTGCCGAAGCACTCCTGAATGACGCAGCCTTTCCGCAGCTTCGTGTCCGGCACAAGAACATGGTCAAGTCGTTCTCCGACGATATGGTGCATTTGACCAGCATTAAAGATGCGAATCTGCTTACCGAGGTTGTTAGCGTCCGCAAGTATCTCAAGAAGGCCAAGCAGATTACCGAGCCGGGATCGTCCCCCAAATGGACGCCAAGAATCAGTGATGATTTCTTGCAGGAAATGCGTGTACCAGTTAAGCCCAGACGTCGGGATTTCCGAAATGCCGATCACATGATGCCGCCGCCGTTTGGTGAGCAGCTTATGGGCGAAACTCCCACGACGCTGGGTCTCAAATACGCAGTGATGGGCAATCGAGTACATTACGGGCTGGCGGTTTCAATGGGACCGACTGAGCCTGAGACGTTTGATCGTCTGATTATTCAAGCGTCCAGCATGCGCTTACCTTTCCGTATTTGTTTCAGCTTTAAGGCCAAGGGTGCTGGTGTTGATTATCTGAATACTGCACTTGCGAAAACCTTCCCCTGGGCGTCGTCGGCCAACCGACAAGTCAAAGAAGCTCACAACGCCCTGACAAACTATGAGGAAACGTCCAACGGTGTCGTGCCGGCGATGTATATCACGGCATGCACCTGGGCAGACGCAAAGCCGATCTACACTAAGAAAGACGGTGTAAGTTACGACCTGAAAGAGATTAACGATCGGGCGACCAAGCTCAACCGAGCAATACAGTCGTGGGGTGGCTGCCAGACCACAGATGCATTTGCGGCTCCGATCGAAGCAGCTATGTCAACGCAGGCAGGCCTATTTAATCACCCGCTCGGAACCATCATGGCCCCGCCGATGCCGGACGCCATTGGAATGTCGCCGTTTTTCAGACCCACGACCAGCTGGGAGCAACATAACGGAAACGTGCTGTTCCGGAGCGCCGAGGGTCGCTTCCTTCACTACCAGCAAGGTTCTCCATTACAGGCTGCATGGGCGACGATAGTGGTTGGCCCGATGGGTTACGGTAAATCGACAGGGCTGAATACCCTCAACTTGTATTACCTGTTGAATCCATCAAGTAATGCAGAAATGCCTATGCTTCGATGTCTCGATATCGGCGCAAGTTCGCGGTCGATTGTCGATCTGGTTCAAATGACAGCGCCGAAAGGCCAAGAAAACATCGCCAAATACATCCGGCTGCAGAATAATGAACACTATCAGATCAACCCCTTTGATGTGCCGCTGGGGTGCGAGGCGCCGATGTACAACCAGCTCGAGTACCTGGGGAACCTGATTGGGACCGTGTGTTACTCGATGCAAGGCAACCCTGCGGTTGAAAAAATGCTTCCGGGCATGATCAATGCCGCGGTCACACAACTATACGAGCGGTTCGCTGCGCCAAAGAACGGCGGCGACCGAGCACGACCATTCTCATCACTGTCGAACGCATACGTCACCGAAAAAGTGGATCAGCACGGTGTCGAGTACGACGATCGGACGACCTGGCATGAGATTAGGGACGAGTTGTTTGATGCGGGTGAGATCCGCGCAGCGCTCATTGCGCACCGTAAAGCCATGCCAATTTTGCAGGATATGATTGGCGTTATCGCCTCACAATCGATGCAAAGCGACTACCCGGATAGTGTCGGCGGCATCAATCTTCTGGATCTATTCTCCCGTGCCATCCGCGAAGCGGTTGATCTGTTCCCAATGATTAACGGTGAGACAAAGTTTGAATTGGGCGAATCGCGCGTGATCAGTCTCGATATGGAAGAGCTAGTGCCCCGGGAGCAGACAGACCGAGCTCGGTGGCGGGCATCGATCGCTTTCTTCATCGGCTACAACATTCTGACGAAGGACTTCTTCTTCCATGAAGATTCGCTGCCGCAAATACCCCCGAGGTACAAGTCATATCATGGTGCGCGCATTCGAAGCCTGAAAACCAGCGACAAGCGGTTCTCCATGGACGAGCGCCAGCGATTTGCGAAAATTCCTAGCGCTCAGTCTCAAGTTGATGGTCTGATTGCTGAAGGCCGGAAGAATAAGGTTGATATCCAAGTCGCCTCGCAGCTTTTCGAGCATCACACAGACCAATCGATTCGACTGGCAAGCACAATCATCATCCTGGGTGCTGGCAATATGACGCAGGAAGAGTCGGAAGAGGTTCGTACACGGTTTGACCTGACTCATTCACAAATGCAGATCATCCGTCGGATTCGGCCACCTTCATCGAAAGGCGCGGAAGCCTTTGTCATTTTTAAGACTAAAGATGGATCACAAGCTCACCATGTTTATATGACAGATGGCCCGATGTATTTGTGGCTAATCGCAACAGAATCAATTGATAGAGCTTTCCGATCGGACGCTTTTGAAAAATACCCGCCGAGCGAGGCTCTGCGCAGGCTTGGCAAAAAATATCCGGGTGGGAGTATCAAGTCAGAGATTGATAACCGTCTCGCGGAGCTCGACGAATTTGAAGTGACCGAACACAAAACAAACAATTTGTTACAAACACTACTTGATGAATTGTGAGTTATTTCACAATATCCGGTATCATTACAAAAACGTAAGGGTCTCACATGGCTACACAGATGAGATAAAAAGATGAGAAAAATCTCTTAGTTGTTGTGCCAAAGGTTCAGCCTTGGGCGCTCTATAGCTTGAGACATACAACCAACAATCAAAAAGCGGAAACTAGAATATGGCACGAATCGTTGAGAGTATTACGTTCGGTGTAACCAGAGACGACGCAGGCAAGATCACCACAGTACGGTACTTCGCGCCTAGCCCGCTATTTGGTCAGCACCTGCCTGAACGAGTTGATGCGATGATTTTGGACAATAACGGACCTTGGTGGCTGGGTCATACGGTGAACCTGGGCATTGATGGCGATGAAATCGTATTGAATTGCCAGATGGACCCGGAACTACAACAAAACACGGAGAGCCGCAAGACCCTCTTGGCTCAGATGGCTGAATGCATCCGAGAAACCGGAAGAATTGAAATCTCTGAGCAGGTTGTATGCCCTGACAGCTTGGAGTACACAAATCGGGTTCACAACATCCCTGCATCCCACTATGACTCAGACATAGACTTTGTGATGGACTACCGCGCACCAACCCAGACTAAGGTATACTAGACGCAATAGGGTTTGTTCTACAGTATACTTTGAGAGGTTTTTTATGACGGTTATGGTTGAAGCGCTGGTGCGTGCAACGACGGATGCAGAAGGAAAAATCTCTGACCTGTGCTTTGGGGTGATTGAATGGCCATACGCAGACCTGGAACCCAAACAAGTGCTGTTGGTACAGCATGGGCTCAGAGAGACCGAGTCCGATCCAATGTTTCTTATCGCACTCATGAATGACGGTGAGAGCATTTTTGAGGTGGCCTTCAACGCTAATGATCGCATACGCGACTATGTGACGGAATCCATCAGCGAGCAGGGAAACGTAAACCTTACGCGACTGCCCAGCGTCTATGACGATCTCACTCATGATGGGGGAAAGCGCAAGATTAGGAACTACACGGTGCCAGCCAAAGTATACAATAATTCAGCAGACGCGATTGTCGCACTATGCAATGTATCGCAAGCGTCCTATAGTTAATTCGAGTATGTATTTGCGGAGCCCGCAATCGGAGTCGATACAATGGAAACATTGAACAAGCAAGAAGAGGCCTTCCTGTCAGTTGTCAGCTCCTGGATGCAGGAAGAAGGTAACGGCAAAAACGAAGTGTATCTGGCCGGTAGTGCCGCTGGTCCGATTGAACTCGGTCCTGATCACACGTTTACACGTTGCGATGACCTGGGTTTGAGCGACGCACTGATCGATCGAATGAAAGCCATGGGCGTTGAAGACGTTCGGTTGAATGCAGAGGATACGATGGCTTCGCTCAATCAATCCGCCAGCAAAAATTTCCAAGGTGCCCTGCTCGGTGCTGCATCCCAGCGGGACGCTATGAATGATATGAGCGTGGAAGATGATGACGATCTTGCCCCGGGCATGCATTAGCGCATCATAGAAAACCCAAAGAATTCAAAAACGCCGTACCACTTTAGCGAGTAGTACGGCGTTTTTATGTCGGTTACTTGTCGAGGAGAAGAGTAATCAGAAAGGAAAACCTCTCTTCAACTTTGCTGATGGCTTTTTGCCAGCGGGCAACATCGAGATAGTTGACAGCGTGCCCTGCGGCCTTGGCGACACCCCAATTTAATGTGCTGTCGAGATAACTGTCGATCATCCGGGGACTGAACCCCGGTAAGCGAACTTCATGCAGTCGATCATCCCGACTCAGGAATCCGCGTTGCGACCAGTTCTTCCACATACGCTCCGAGTCAGTCTGACCAACCCCCCTTCCCGCCAGCAGCATTATTAAACACGGCCGTAACTCGGATATTGGGCCGCCCTACCCCGCAGTAATCGGCGATGCTGCTGCGCGTGCGATAGACGCTCGCGTTGTCCGGCTTCATGAGCATGACCAGATCGACCAGGTACTGGGACAAAAACGGGAAGTCACGCAAAATGTCTGAAACAGCGTGCCTTTTGTGCTTAGGGTTGCCGGCAGACACATCCAGGATGAACTGAGACCCATTGGGAGACAGGTGAATAAGATCGTGGAGCCAGCCGCGGTGGTGTGTCTTCGTCCAGTCGACCTCGTGGTGCGGATCAAACAGAGTGTGCGGCAGTGGATGGAGCCCATGAAAATCGAGCTCGTCGGCCTCACGGTTATCGTTCGCGCCGGCGCTTACCCGAACGCGTGTGGCACCTTTAAACAAGGATTGGGCTAAGAGACACGGTACGAGCGTGGTGCCGGACGCCGGCAACCCGCCAGTGCAGATCACCAAATGTTTATTGTGTTCTCTTGAGATGCCCATACCCTCGTCACCCCCAGAGCGCCCAGAGCGCCGCGAGGCTCGACGCCGAGACGGTGAAATCGCAGCGCATAAGCGATGCGATACTAAGACACTCATGCGTCAGCACGCAAGGGCTGGCTTACAGGTGGGGTGTCCGAGGTTACCGAGACTGTACCTGCAGGTATTCGGAGTCGTCGTCCGTCAGAGCCCTTGATAGTACATGATCCAATAAGTTCACGTCCGAGTGCGAAAGCTGATTCTTGGAGGCGGCGCTAATCAGTTTGTCATGGAGCCTGACAATATCTGCGCGGTTTTGCGGAATCAGGTACTGGCGAGCGATGCGCTTCACATCGGACAGGCCGCGTTCTTTTGAGGATAGTCGACCCGTAATATCGGTCATTGTCTCTCGCCCGGACTGCAGCCACTTCGGATTGACGCCCAGGGTCTCCGCAATCTCCATGGTGTGCCTGGACGTTTTGATCCGCCCCCGCAGCAGCTTCGACAGGGTACTGCGCGTCAGCACGATCCCATGATCCCGCTCCAGGGCATCCCTAACCATTCGCCCGTTCATCCGGGCATAGCTCATGGCAAAGTCTAATCTCGCCCCGAAAGGGGAGGTGCTATTCGCCTCTCTTTCGACCGCTTCATCGTTGGTCGCTTCGCGCACCATAAATCACCCAATATCTTGTACGTTGTCCATGGATAGTACCCACCACCAATTCCGGCGAGCCCCGGTGTTGTGTCGTAAACGACACACTTAAATCCCCGCATACTTCGGATTTAGTTATCCGAAAAGATTTGGTTATCCAAATGAATCAACCATTTAATGGCTAACCGTTTAACGCCTGGGGTTCCAAAGTGACCCACAGACGTTTTGGGTTTCCTCGTGATTCGATTGATGACCAGTATCGCACAGTATAGTGTAGGCAGCACAATCAACGCCCAAACAAACAACGAGGAAGTCACTATGTTTAACCCAATGGCCACGGCGAAAGAGATCGGGCGCAAGCGCAACCAGACGAAAACCACGGTGATCAAGATTGAGTCCTACGTGATTGATAAGGACAACGCGAAGAACAGCAAAATCATCGGACACGATATGTTCGAGAAGGACGCTAACGGTGTCCCAAAGAAGGTTGAGGTCAAGCACCTGAACGATAAAACCAACGGGATTGCCGATTTTGCGAACCCGTCTGCCCTAATGCATACGGCTGAAGGTGGCCTGCTTCGATTGTCCCAGTACCGCATGGATGGCAGCGGTGCGTATGTGGCTAACCACATGCAGCGGGTCGCCAAAGACAATGGCCCAAAGATGGCGGGTAATAGTGACAAGTACGATATCTCGTTCATGAAAGGGTGGACCAAGATTTATCCGAAGAAAGAACAGGATGGTTCGTTGACCATTTTTGAGCGCGGTGGCCGCCTGTTTCATCGTTCGGATGTCATGGTCGTTCCCGAGGATAGCCAAAGCACGACCATGAATTTCGGTGCGGATAGTTTTGAAAAGGAACTGGATGAAGCACTGAACAAAGCGGTTGATATGGCACCCAAAGGTGCCCAACCGATGATTATCGTTCGGATGCCCGGTCAGCTGCAGGCGGATGAAATTCGGTTGTCCAATTTCAAAATGGATGGCGATAAGCCGGTTCCGTTGACCAAAGAAGAGATCATTGCGAACGCCAAGGAAAAATCAAAACTGGCCAACTCCTATCTACCCTCCCATCGTCAGGCGAAGGACGCCGGTCAAACCGGTCAGTGCGAATTCGTTACGGGCTTCGCGCTCAATGCGATCGGCCTGAAATGGGATGGGAAATCCATACAGAAGGTCAATGGTGTGGACGAGCCCCGGTACAACGATCGGTCGTTGATCGAAGAATTCATGAGCGAAACCGCTCAGCGGCACGCAATTCCCCGCGAGGAAGGTGCTACCCGAACGCAGTATGTCCTGGATGATGGGGCTCCCCAGTATTCGTTTGGTGTTCTGAGCTATCGCACAAAGCAAGCCGCAGAGGGTGAGTTTGTTAACGCTGATCTGGATACCTTTGGTCGTGATCATGGTGTCCAAATGCGCGTATCTCCGAACGCCGGTTTGGATGAAAAACCAAACCCGTATCAGCCACAAAAACCGGCTGCCCAAACTGCAACGGCCAGCCAGGGCGCTTCGGCAAACGAAACGGCTGCTGCAACAACCCAGAGCAATACGGCGGTCCAAACTCCGGCCGCCCAAACTCCGGCTAACCAGCCGCAGAAGACGGAGACTCCAGCTCCAAAAAAGGCAGCCCCAGAGCCTGATGAGGTTGTCGAAGAGCAATCTGATTTCGGTCTTGATGACTTTGATCAGGGCAGCTTTGACGTGGACATGGACGACATCGAAAGCCAGTTGTCTGGCCAAAGCCTGTAACTCGGCAAACCCTAGCCCCCGAAAGGGGGCTTTCCTTGTTTTTGGATAACCACTTTTCGCGGACATAGGTAACAAATTATGGCTACCCCTACCCTCGCTTGGCCTGACCTGCAGATGTACAACCTGGTGGCACAGGTCGCCCAGGATTCAAAAGGGAGTTCCGTCCTGTTGTTGCGCCCGTTTGATACGTTGGAGAACCCCGACGTTTCAAAGCAACGCGCTGAATTGATGCAACAACGCCTGGAAGACATCGCGAATAAAGTGGGTACCCAAAGACTTGGTGCTCGTATTATGCGGGGACACATCAACTGTCTGATGGGGCCGATGATCAATACGCCGGCCAAGATGACGGCGTTTCTCAAAAAACTCTACCCTCGGGCAACCACCCTGGATCTGACAGCCGAACAGATCCGGGCGTTCGATTTCATTCGTGAAATCGCCCAGAAAATGGCGAAAGCCGCAGAAGTCACTGCCGATAGCCCGTTCAATATCGACGCCCTGCACAAAGCGCTTCCCGATGATGTGGATATCGCGCTTTCAGGCGGTCAACTGTATGTCTATTCGGATGGTGATTATAAAGATCCAATCCATATGACCCGGATTGGAAACCCTGATGAGCTGACCAACCACGATGTCCGGATGCCCATTGAGGAAGGTCTGGCGGTCTATTACCGTACTCGGAAAACCGATCAGGCTGAGGCTATCCAAGAGCGCCTTGAGGCCGTGGATACCCGAATGAAAGCGGTGGATGCCGGATATTGGACAAGGGTTGTCCTGGAAGTAGAACGGGATGTCCTGAACGCCTGGCAAACCGAGATCAATGAGCAGAATACCCAGCTTGTTGACGATCGCCCGTGGGGCTTGAATGACATGATTGAGCTTCGGGACGCCCTGCAGGAGCGTTTGGATGCCCAAGGTTGTGTTGTGGACGGCCGATTATTGAAAAAGGTCTCCGATCTGAATCAGCATATCGATGAGATCCGGATGGCTGAGAAGGTTGAGGGCTCCCGCCCTGATCAGGAGGATTCTAGTCAGGACAACGTACAACAAAACGATAGTTTAGATACCGACGAAGCGCTGGATAACCGGGACGTATCGGCGTCGTTGGGGGTGAACTTCGGCGGCGAAGAGTTGTTCGAGGATGGCAATGGCGCTCGTTTCAAGACGCGCGGAAACGTGCGGATCAATGAAAAGGTGGAACTGGCGGCGACCGGGGGTGGCGTTCAGGGCCGCAAGGAACCCCGCGATCTGGACTGGCTGACCATTGAGGAAGCGATTGAGGCGCCCCACTCCGGTTTAACGCTGGCACAGCGCATCCGCGGCCAGTTCGCTTCGTATTCCGGTGTCGATATGCGCGATGGTTGGGCCGGTCTTCAGGTTCACCACGAAGATAAATACGAGCAGGTTCTCGCCCACCAGGGCGAGGGCGACGATTCCACGTCGCTGCAGTTGGTGTTCCTGAGCGCTCGCGCGCTCTTTCAGGGCGACGATGTGACCGTCAATGCGCAGGCACTTCGGGTCATGCCGGACAACCGGATTCTGAACGAAGGAATGCCCCGCGAAGTCACCGATACAACCTTAAAAATCTGGGCCAACCTCGGTCTTTCCTTACCGGAGAATACTCCCCAAGCGGCGCACGAGCGGTTTGCGAGTGTTATTGTTGGGCCATCAGACCACGGTCAGACACAGGAGATTACTGATGACCGAGACAACGCGACTACCCGTAGTGAAGGAGCTGATCGCTCAGGTGATGGAGGAAGTGAAGAACTGTCCTCAGACGCCGAAGGAATTTCCAGCGGCGTGCCCGCTGGCGGACGAAGTGGAGGGATGCCTGGGGGCGAACGAGACCTGGCTCGAGGAAACCGCGATGACGTTTCAGATGCGGTGGCTTCTGGGGATGAATCCGGGGAACCTGCTGGAAGCGTCCGTGACCAAGAGCGTGTCAGCGGAGACCCTGAAGGCGGCGATGGCGCAGCCGGGAGTCAGCGGGGGCCGCAAACACATGCTGAAGTGGCTGTACGAGGGTCAGGCGGCGGTCGAGGAAATGGAACAGATGCAGAATCCGGGGCAGATGCCACCGGAGCTGGACGCGGTGGACCGGACAACGAAAGCCTCCGAGCAGTCGATCGAGATAATGCAGGCGTTTCTGGACGAACTGATGACGCACCTGAAAACGCACTGGCTGAGAAGCGCTCTGATGATCGGAGCACTCGAGGAACTGGCGGACCGGAGACCGGAATATCTGATGATGCTGATGGAAAACCCGCAGAATCCGAAGCAACTAGCAATGGCACCGTTTCTGGTGCTGGTGGGCCTGCTGGAAGCTCTGTTGGACAGCCAGCAGATGACGATTCGGCATCGATTGATACAGCAACAGCAACCGAATCTTCGCAAGGTACCGGTACAGGAGCGGATTCGCCTGCAGACGCAGATGGAGACGGAAGCAGCACACCTGCTGGGGGAGACGATTGGGAGCACTTTGCAGAGCAGCAATCCGCTGGTGAACCTGAAAGACTTGAACCCCTGCGCGGCGACCCTGCACTTGAGGTCCGTCCTGCCGCTCAACGCCTGAGCGACAACATTGCAGCCATTCGGCTGCTCAAGCAAATCGAAAATGATGGCTCCGAACCCACCATGGAAGAACGCCAGAAGCTGGCCAAGTTTTCCGGGTTCGGGGGCATTCACGCCAAGATGTTTCAGGCGTATGGCAACGCGCCCCAGTACGTGCTTGATGCCAGCACTGAACTGTTCAATATGGCCCGCAAGAACGAGATAGAAGACACCGATCTCAAATCCATGCGTTCAACCATCCTGAACGCACACTACACCCACTCAGGCATCATTGGCCCACTCTGGGAAGCCCTCGATCGGATGGGGCTACCCCTTGAGCGGGTTTTGGAGCCTTCTTGCGGTATCGGCAACTTTAAGTCGTTCATGCCCGATTCAATGCAGGAGAGGGTCAAGCACTTCACCGGCATCGAGATCGACCGGTTCACCGCGAAGCTGGCGCAAAAGGTTCACCCGGATGCCCGCATCATCCAGAGCGGGTTTGAAAAGACCACTTTCCCCGACAGCTTCTTCGACAGCGTGATCTCCAACGTGCCATTTGGTGATTACTCCACGTTTGATCCGGAACACCCTGAGCGCAAAACGAGCATCCACAACGCGTTCTTCCTAAAAGGGTTGGATAAGGTGCGTGCTGGCGGTGTGATGGCCTTCGTTACCTCAAGCTACGTCCTCGATGGCAAAGACCAGAAGGTGCGTCGCGAGATCATGGATCGCGCCCACGTCATGGGGACCTATCGCCTGCCATCAGGCACCTTCGTCAAGTCCACCGGTACCGAAGTGGTGACCGACGTGATTTTCTTGCAGAAGAAGGGCAACTTCACGCCGACCTACGAGCCGGTCAACATTCTGGAAACCCGCAGTGTGTCGGCAAAGCTGGCGGCTGCCAGCATCGAATACAACGAGGAAACCTATCAGACCGGCGACACTCTGAACGGCTTTGCGATCAACCAGGCTTATGTCGATCAACCCGAACGCGTGCTGGGCAATATTGCCGTGGTGACAAGCCAGCACGGACCAAAACTGTCTGTTCTGGGTGGCGGCACCATCAGTGAGCAGCGCGAGGTCATCAGCAACGCGTTCGCCTCTTTGCCGGAAAATGTCTCCGACGATGTGCGCGTGACCGTTACGGCCGAAGATATTCAGAAAGCGCTGGCAAACCGTTCCAGCGAGGCCCTGGAACTTAAAGAGTTGCCCGGGGCCCTGTCCGTCAAGAACGGCCGGATCTATGTTCGCGAGCTGAATGAGAAAGGCGAAACCGTCGACCAGCCGAATGAGAAAATTCCGAAGAACATGGAGAAACGTGCCGCAGCGGCGGTATCAACCATGATTTCATTGTCGGACCTCCTGGACACCGAAACCAAGGGTGAGTCAGATGACGACGTGCTGAACGAACAGCGCGCCGTTACCCGCCAGCTTTTCGATGAATGGGAAAGACTGGAACAGAAGGTGAAGCCGATCTTCTCCAAGAAGGCATGGGGGGAAATTCTCAAAGACCCACGCGCGCAGCGCATGGCGTTCAAAGAGACCTATGATGCGGAAACTCGCGAGTTAAAACGCCCTGGCATTCTGTTCGGTCGTACCGCACGGCCCATGAACGAGCAGCCGAGCAAGGCGAAGGACTTAACCGACGCGCTGGCGATTTCACTGGCGTATACCGGCTTTATCTCCGAAACCTACATGGCGGATCTGCTCAAAGACGCAGACCCTGAGATCACCTCTGACGCAGTGCGGCATCAGCTGGTTGAAAAGGGGCTGGCATTCATCGACCCAATGAGCGGCAAAGTCGTTGAGGCGGGCGTGTACCTCTCCGGCAACCTTGCACCGAAAATACAAGCGACCAGAAATGTCGTTGAGTCGGCACCGGAGTATCAGCGCAACCTCGATGCACTGGAAGCGTCACTTCCAGCCCCGCTGACGGCCAGCCAGATCAAGGTAGGCCCGGATGCGTTCTGGATTCCCGAAGACGTGATGAAAGAGTTCCTGGAAGAAGGCCTGGGAGTCACGATAAGTGGCAACTGGGGCATTTCACCCTACTTTGACGATGTTATGCGCCATTGGCGCCTCCAACCTTCGGCCACCGCAGGCAAACCATCCATTGCAGCGATTGCACGGAATCAGGATCACATTACCCGGTCACGCTGGGGCACCGAGCGCGCCAACGCGTTCGTGTTGCTGGACAATATGTTCACTAACACCAACCCCAAGGTACAAGACCCGATTGTTGGCACCGACCCGACGCGCTATAAGCTGAACGTCGAGGAAACCCTGAAGGCTCAGGCGAAGTACGACGAAATCAGGGATGCCTTCGACCGGTGGGTATTTAAGAAACCTGCCCGTGCGCAGCGCATGGTTGACCTGTACAACGAGAAATTCAATACGACCGTTCTGTACGAGCCCAACGGTGATCACCTGGTCTTCCCCGGCATGGCGAAAAGCTGGATACCTGGCAAGCATCAGAGCGATTTTGTCTGGCGTGCAGTAAGCGGCAAAAACAGCATGACCGCCCATGTGGTCGGTGCCGGTAAAACCTTTCAGTTGATTGGCGCCGCAATTCGCGGCAAGCAGATGGGCCGCTGGAATAAGCCGATGGTGGTGGTACCGAACCACATGCTTGAGCAGTTTTGTAACGATGCCCAGGGCATTTTCCCGAATGCCAAGGTATTGAAGATGTCTGCCGCCGATGCGCGCGCGGGCAACCGCGCCGGTTTCGCCGCCAAGGCTGCGATGGGTAACTGGGATCTGATCGTGTGTACGCACTCGGTTTTCGAGAAAGTGACCGTCCCCCACGAGTTTGAAGCGCTGATCCTTGAGCGTGAGATCGCCCGACTGCGGGCGGATATGGATAACACCGAGAAGCAAAAGACGCCCAAGGAAGTTGAGAAAGCGATTAAGAAGCTGGAAGCCCGTTTCGAGCGGACGCTGGAAGCAATCAACAAGGGGAACGAAAACGTCCTGAATATGGAGCAGATCGGGGTCGACTTTATCGGCATCGATGAGGCGCACTACTACAAGAACCTGATGCCCGATACAGCGCGTCAGATTCCTGGTGTGAGTAACGCAAGCTCCCAGCGTGCCATGAACATGCTCATCAAATCCCAGTATCTGCGCGAGCTGCATGGCGATTGCTACGGCGTCATGATGGCTACTGGCACGCCCATCAGTAACTCGATTGTCGAGTGTTACACCTTCACCCGCATGTTGCGACCGGACCTGCTTGAAGAAGCAGGCATCTTCTCGTTCAACGACTGGATGGGCCTGTATGGGGAAGTGAGGCACGGCATGGAAATGAAGCCGGAAGGCGGCGGATATCAGATGAAATCCCGCCTCTCTCGTTTCAAGAACATTCCGGAACTGGTGAAGATGATCCGCACGTTCATCGACTTCAAGACCCGCGAAGACCTGAAACTGCCGAGCCCGAATATCATTTCCGAGCAGGTGGCCTCCGAACAAACTGATTTCATGTCGATGTTTATGAAGTACATCGAGGCGCGCGCGAAGATTGTCCGCAGCAAAGACGACAACCCGGGACAAGCGGAGCAACTGGCAATCGAAGTGCGAAGCGCACTCAATGGTGCCAATAACAAGAACCTACTCAACGGTTCCAAGGAAGAAGTGGATGAAGATGATGTGGGTGAAGTCGCCAAAGACATACTGTTGACGATCGCAACAGACGGTCGAAAGGCGTCCCTGGACCCGCGCCTGATTCACCCAAAGTTCGAGGACAACCCGAACTCCAAGGTGAACAAGGCCGTCCGCAACATGACTCGCATTTATCGAGAATACGACGACCGGAAAGCCTTGCAAATGGTGTTCTGTGATTTCTCATCACCCACCGGTAAGGGCATTTTCAACATCTACGACGATGTTAAGGCCAAGCTGATCAAAGCGGGCATTCCGGAGGATGAGATTGCCTATATCCACGATGCAAAGACGGGCACCGAAAAGGAAGACATTTTCGCCCGATGCCGTAGCGGTGAGATCCGCTTTATTCTCGGGTCTACCCAAAAAATGGGTGTTGGTACCAACGTACAAGAGCGTCTGGTGGCCATGCACGAACTTGACCCACCCTGGAAGCCTTCGGATCTCGAGCAGCGCCTTGGGCGCATGGATCGCCAGGGCAACGGCTTCGACGAGGCCTATAGCTATCGTTATGTAACCGTTGATAGTTTCGATTTATTCATGTGGGAAACGCTTAACCGTAAACTGAAAATGGTTAACCAAGCGTTGCGCCGGCCCGAAGACTGCGCCCGTGAAATCGATGAAGAAATCGAACCGGGGTACGAAGAAATCCTGTCCATCACCACGGGTAACCCTGCCATTAAGGAGTTTATGGACACCCGCCAGCGAATGGAAAAGCTCAAGCGGATGCTGGATGGCCACATCGATGGGCAGGCCGACATCGGCAGCCGGATCATCTCGACAGAGAGAAAGATCGAGAGGATTCAAGAGCACATCGACCTTTGCGCCAAGGAACGTGATTGTGTGCGCTCAAACACGCCAATGGCGCTCACTATCAACAACCCGGTACCCAAGGTCTGCGAAGGCCCGGTATCGATTGTTGGCGGTTTAAAAACGCTCGGCGACGCAATCGAGCAACTGTCAAACCAGGCGCCACGGTACCGGACAACAGATATCGGAACCTTTGGTGGCCTTAACGTGCAGATCAACCGGCACTCTATGTCGACAACCCTGCAGGTGAAGCGTTTCGACGGTACCGAGTCCCGGCTTTACAACATCAACGAAAATTTTGAAATGTATGCCGACAAGGTCCATGAAGAACCCAAGGACCACTTCTATGAGGCGGCAAAGACGTTGGTTAGCTACGTTCGCAAGATCGGCAAGGATAATGGTGTTGGAATGTCCACAGATACACTTGAGGCAACCAAGACTAACCTGGCATCACTGAATGATGACCATGGTAAGCCGTTCGCCTACGAGGAAGAATTCACGCAGGCGAAAAAACGGTTTGAAGAACTGGCCGCCGAAGTGGGCGATGAAGTCAGTGAAGATCAGGAGCTTGACCCACGACCGCTGATGGACTTCATTCGGGCGATCCATACGGAAACCGGCGCTCACCATAATCTCATCAAGGATATGAAAAATATCATGGACACCAGCGGTGCCGTGATCGATGTCACCAGTGATGAGGAAGATGACAGCGACGATCTGGACCTGGAAATGGACGAAACTTATTCAGAGAATGAGGACCGGGTGAATCAGGGCGTCGCGTAAAGGCAGCGGAATGGCGGTTAAGCCCCACTTGGCCGCCCTACCACCTTACAATGGACGCATTGAGCAACAAATCGGATGGCAGACACAATGACCGACGAAGCTGTAATGGAAGAGACTGGCTTATCCTTTCAGAAAGGGTACCCAATCAATGTCACGGCCCACCAATTTCTGGATACTGCAGAGTCCATGATGATCACTCGAGCATCCAGTCGAGGGATCATGGAAGTTGCCGTTCAGGATGCGAATATACCGTTGTCCGGCGCCATGCGTCGGGACATCCTTCTTCCGGTGCTGATTGACTACACCAATTTTGTTATTCACCCGCAGGCTGACCTGCAATACGACAGTGCGCTGAATGACGAACTGGTAGCAGGGGTTGCCTCCGACCTGGCAACCGAACAAGATCGCGAACCCACCAGTGACGATGTGGGCGAGGCAGACGCCATGGTGCTGGCGGTATTGCGCAGGACGCCCCTGATTAATGTCAAAGACAATGACGCCGGCATTGGCGTCCGAACCCAGATGAACGATGTGGCGGGGATGCCCCTGTCGGTATCCCTGCTCATGCTGGATACAGCGCTCGAATCAGCACATAACCTGTCTCTGAAGCATCAACAGGAGACACTTGGCGTTGCTGAGCCGGAAGTGCTCGACCTGACCCCAGTGTGCAATCTTCTGGCCTCCATGAACGTCAGCGAGCACATTAACCAGATCCCCGCCAAGGTCCACGAACGCTTACAAGCCATCCTGGAATCCAGCACTGGCAAGATTGAGGATACTGACAGAGTTGACCCACTGTACGACGCGCTCAATGAAGACACCGAGCAACCTAACATTGACAGCGATTCTCCGGAGACCAACCGATGAGCGAGCACAGCTTTAATGTCTTCGACAAAATAGCGGAACAGGAACAAAGCTCCAAGCAGAATCAGGAGCGTACAGCGGCCGCCAAAACAGCGGCGCTGGCCAGCATCTCGGTTATCCGCACCATTTCCAAAGTGGTGGCCGCTTCATTGTCGGATGTAACCGTTACCAACCCAGAAGAAACCGAGCGCAAATCCCGGGATCTCATCAAGGCGATCGGCGAGCAAAGTGTGTCGCTGTATGAAAAGCTCGGCTCGGTGAATGATCCACGCATTCTGCCCTCGCTGACCGGCTCCGTCACAACGGTCATGCAGTCGCTGTATCGCGGCAACCACGATATGGCCTTTGATGTCGATGTCGCTGGCATTCTGGCCGATTGCGCCAAAATGAACGGATTGTGGAAGGAAGAGCGCCCCAGCACCGAACACGGCTCTTTGGAATTTCGCCGCACGATTTCAATGATGCAGGCTATGAGTCCGGTGCTTGGAGCTTACCAACGATTTGATTTCTACTACGGCCGAGAGAAAACCCCGCTCGAAGACATGCAGAACCTGCTGTGGAGCACAGTTGAACAGACCATGAGCCGCCAGCCCGTAATCGAACAGATGGGTGAAGGCGAAGCTGAAATGATCCGTCGCAATCTATTGGTGCGTGCCGGTGAAATGCTGGCCTCGGCCTGGGACACCCAAGCTCCGATTGCCAGAGCGCAAATTGAGGAATCCACGCCTGATGAGCGTCGGGCCTTCAAAACCTATGGGTATCCGCTCGATCGGGTGGTTGATCTATTCCAGTCTTCCTACGGAATGGTGGAACAATCGTTTGCGGTGACCCTGAACAGCCAGTTTGAGGCGGTTATTGCCGAGGACGAAGATCGCCCAGCCGGGCCTGGCGCCTGACCCTTCCTTTCCCGAAATGAGCTTGGTTGGTGGGGCCTCCCCCACTAACCAGCATACTCAATAATGACACCCTTTCAGGGCCATCGACTCGACCTTAGTGGTGGTAAAGCGCCCCTTTCCAGTAGGGCGAGTCCAGATTGCGAGCGTTGAACGTCGTTCGTTTCCCCAAACGCAGCGTGTACCGTCAGGCTCGGCGTCAAACCACCAGGTTGCGTCCACGGTTGTTGGACCGTTCGGCCCCGGCACGATTAGGTGGCGAATCTTCCGCTCCGGGTCGCCGCCGAACGCCGGGTAGAAATGCTCAACCTCGCCATCGCCTGAAAACCGGCTCGCTAAATCTCCCCCCCAGACCGATCTGTTCCAGCATCTCCCGCACGGCGGGGCTGTCAGTCACTCTTCGGATGTAGCCACACATGGACCTGCCCTCTCCTAAACGAATCTCCAACGATAGTGCATCGCTCCCTGTGTGCCCAGACCTATATTCCCATGAATACCGACCTGCAATGGGCTCTGAGCGCATCAAGACAGTTCTCGTGATTGTGAAATGTCCCAAAACAGCTTATATCCTGAATTGCACACCGTAATCGGTACTGCTACTATGATTCAGATATTCGGATATATCCTGTTTTGAGAGGCGCATAGATGCCAATCGAGAGACTGTTTAACGAAGTTGACGTTCAGCGCCTGATCGATATGAACGCCGGGCCACCGTTCGGTAAGCGCGATAGCGCGTTGATCATGGGTGCATTGTATTGGGGCCTTACCCCCTCCGAATTGAGCCTGCTTAGGCTTGAGGACGTGATGGACCAGTCCGGTGACTTTTCCCGAATCTGGACGTTACCATCCAGCACCGCCTACAACAGTGAGGAAAGAGAGCTTCACACTGAGGACCATGTTCTGCCCTTCTTTGAGCAATACATGGACTGGCGGGTGTCTGAGGGGCTGTATTTGAGCAACCAATCCTGGTACCGGGGCTGCGATCCAAAATCACACTTTTTCCTGAATGATCGGGGCGAGCCTTACAAGCTGTCTCCGAGGAAAAAAGGTTCTTCGGATTATCAACCACGAACGATGCAGGCCAAGCTGAAGACCGTTATCGAAAAGGCTGGCATTGAGGGCGCAACAGCAGCGACTTTCCGTGACAGTTGGGTGAAGGCCATGTACGACCATGGATGCCACCACAAGGATCTGATGCGTGTTTCCGGCATAAAGCAGAAGGAAACAATCGACCGGAAGACCCGACCAGCCGTTCAGGATCTGGACAAGGTGTTCAAAGACATTTACAGCCACGTTCGCGTTCGCGTTCGCGCGGCAGAATAGTGCAATGAGCGAGGCAAGGTTATGGGCAGGGCATTAGAAATCTACAACCTACACAAAGCCGAGATCCGGGAAATTGCTAGTCGTTACCCAGTAGCGAATATTCGGGTGTTCGGCTCTGTTGTGCACGGGGATGACCGCGACACCAGTGACATTGACTTGCTGGTGGATGCTTTGCCGGAAGCCACCCTTTTTGATCTCGGGGGACTCCAGGATGAGCTACAGGCACTGCTGGGCGTTAACGTGGATCTTCTCACTCCTGGCGACCTTCCTCCGCGTTTCAGGGACTCCGTAATCAGCGAGGCGAGACCGGTATGAAAGAGCTGAGAACTGAGAACTGAGAACTGAGAACTGAGAACTGAGAACTGAGAACTGAGAACTGAGAACTACCTTGAGCACATCGTTGATTCCTCCGGTGACATTTTGAGTTTTACAAATGGGTTTTCTAGGGAGGCTTTCAAAAGTGATCTCCGAACTCAGAAAGCTGTTGTCATGAGCCTGATTGAAATTGGAGAAGCAGCAACGAAGATCGCGGCCAGTGATCCTGATTTCATTGCAGAAAATGGTGACCTGTGTCAGCAACAGTGTTAAAAGTCCGTAATGGGGCCAGCTTTTATCGGGCTTTCGCCACCTTTGGACTATCGATTGGTTTGCGTCTGGACCACGCGATTAGTGCAAAGCCTCCAAGGATCATGGGCAAAGTTAACAACTGCCCCATTGTCATCCAGCCAAAGGCGATAAATCCCAGTTGCGGGTCGGGAAGGCGAACAAACTCGACAGAAAAGCGGAAAACCCCGTAGAGCAACAGGAACAGGCCTGACGTTGCTCCATTCCGGCGAGGATGGCTTGAGAACCACCACAGCACAACGAACAGCACGACACCTTCCAGAGCGAACTCATACAGTGACGACGGGTGGCGTGGCGCCGGCCCCATATTCGGGAACACCATGGCCCAGGGGACATCGCTGACCCGCCCCGGAAGTTCATGATTGATGAAGTTGCCAAGGCGCCCTGCCCCGAGGCCAATCGGCACCAGCGGTGCGATAAAGTCCGTAAGTCGAAAAAAACGCAGATTTTGTTTGCGGGCAAAAACCAGAGCGGCGACCAATACTCCGGCAAAGCCCCCGTGAAAGCTCATGCCGCCTTCCCAGATTTTGAATAACCAGAACGGATTGTCCGCCAGTTTTTCGAAGCCGTAGAACAGCGCATACCCCACACGGCCGCCCAGTATGACCCCCATTGCGCAATAGAAAATCAGTGTCTCGATAGCTTCAGGATTCAACCCCAGGCGATGAGCCCGGCGACGGCCCAGCCACCAGGCAGCCAGAAAACCGACAAGGTACATCAGGCCGTACCAATGGATCTGTAGCGGACCTAAAGAGATCGCTATTGGATCGATTTGCGGATACTGCAGCATTGGTTGTCCTGATTAAGTGTCTGAAAGTGCCCCCCGGGTGTTAATCAACAACACCTGGGGGCTCAATGTTGGCGGTTTCCTTTTCACTTCCGACCAGGTTGACGGGTAACCCGCAGATAGGGCGTCTGCTCATCCCATCCCTCAGGGAACCGCTCCCTGGCCTCTTCATTGGAAAGCGACGGTACGATGATCACATCATCTCCGTTCTTCCAGTCGACGGGCGTTGCAACCTTGTGGCTATCGGTCAGCTGAAGTGAATCAATGACTCGCAGGATTTCGTCAACGTTGCGCCCTGTGCTGGGTGGATAAGTCAATGTCAGACGTATTTTCTTGGCGGAGTCGATAATGAAAACCGTACGAACGGTTAACTTGGGGTCGGCTTTCGGATGGATCATGCCATAAAGATTCGCGACCACCTGATCCTTATCTGCCAAGAGGGGGTAGTTAAGCCCTATGCCCTGAGTACTCTCGATGTCTTTTGCCCAGTCGTTATGGGAGTCGAGTGGGTCGACGGAGACACCGATCAGTTTCACGCCGCGCCTGGCGAATTCATCCTTGTGCTTGGCAAAGGCGCCCAGTTCAGTGGTACAGACTGGCGTGTAGTCGGCGGGATGTGAAAATAATACGGCCCAACTGCCTTCAAGCCATTCATGAAACTTAATGTCTCCCTCGGTGGATTCCACGGTGAAGTCGGGAGCGGTTTCTCCAAGTTGCAATGTCATCAGTTCATTCTCCTTCGCTTTGGCTGTCGTTCTCGGTTCAGCACAGACGGTATCTTTAAAGTCAACTTTAAGGTCAAGGCTTTTGTTGCAAACTTCAATGGGCGGGGGGCCGGGTTCAATCCGGAACTTTGGCAATGGCACGGGTAATAAGATCAAACATGGCTGGACTGTCCCATTCCGTGGCGCCAACCAGGCGGCCGATCTCACGGCCTTCATGATCAATAAGCAAAGTCGTTGGCACGCCTTCTATACCAAGGGTTGACGTAGCCAGTGTGGACGGATCGATATACATGCGAAGATGCTTGATGCTGATTTCCCGGTAGAATTTCTCAACAGCACCGGGCCCCGCATGGTCAATCGACAGAGCGACCACTTCGAATTGCTCGCCCCCCAGCCGAGCCTGGAGTGAATCCAGCGTCGGCATTTCCTCACGGCAGGGCGCGCACCAGGTCGCCCAGATGTTGAGCAACACCACTTTGTCCTGAAAATCTGCCAGCGTTAAAGGCTTGCCCTTTTCATCTTCAAATGCCAGCTCCGGCAGTTTCTGGGGTGTTTGCCAGATCAGGAAACCCTGGGGGCCGACCGACTCTGGAACTTCCCCCGCCGTCGAAACAGCAGGGGTTAATGAAATAGCAAAAGCGAGCATTGCCGCCAGTACCCAGGCTACAGGTGGAGGTTGCTGCCACATCGATGGTTGCTCCTGTTTACAGTTGTTGGTCCTCTACCTCGTTGCTGCCCACAGCGGCTACTCACCCTGCAGCAGGCCCTCGATACGCACGTGCAGTCGGCTCCAGAACCCATCATCGGCTGCGACATTGGGGCCTATGGCAACGGCCTTGAGGTAGGTCACCAGATGTTCAGGCATGAATTTCAGCCCGTGAAAGCGGGCACGCATCTGCCCCTGCGGATCGATCACATGAGTGACTACGCCATGTACCTGGACACCGTCCCCCGTGTCCCTGAATTGAACGCCGTAAGCTTTGGCGAGTTCCGACGTCAATCCGGGCTGTTCGGCCCCGGCTCGATAGAGAAAGTGCCAATTGCCGGGATTGAGATCGAAGTTCTCGCCGTAAGCACGCATGTTCTTCCGGGTCCCGGCGACGTCTTCGCGATCGGTGGCAATGGTGATGAAGACCACCTCTTCGCTTAGCCCTTCGTCTTCAACCCCGGTCTGCAACTGCCGGATCAGGTTCATGTGCAAAGGGCAGGCCTCGGTGCAGCGCGTGTAGAGAAAATTGAGCACAATGGTTTTGCCTTTTAAATCGGCCAGCGAGAGGGTATTGCTTTCGCTGTTGATCAGGTCAAATTGTGGGGCCGGCAGGTCGACAAACTGGGCATACCGTTCTTTTTCATTTAACGACGCTTCAACATCCTCAATGGAGTGGGCCTGAGTCTTGAGGCTCCCCAAGGCAACCACGGAAATCAGCAATACTCTGAATAGGCCGTTCACAATTGTTCTCCGTTTAATTCCTTTTCTGAAGGAAATCCTGAGGTCATGGTGTATTGGTAGCGTCCAGATCCAGGGTAAGGGGCAGATCAGATGGTGCCAGGCAAACGCCGTCCTCACTGCAAGCCTGTACCCGCACCTTCACGTCAAGCTTACCCGCCTCCTGCAACATGGCTGTCTGTTTTTCGTCGGGCAGCAGCCGAATGCTCGCGCCGTCGTCGTAAACCTCCAGGGCGGTATCACCAAGGGTAATGTCGCTGACCCGGCCACGTGGATACTGAATCGGAATTTCGAGCGACTGGCCGTTGACTGAGGAACTGGCAGCGGTGGGAATCAGGAACTCCATGGACGCCGGGTTGGCGTTCACGTGCCAGTCCGGCTCAATGTCCAATGCCAAAACGATTTCACCGGTTTCCCCAGTCAGTGTTTTACTATCTCCAACGATTTTCAGGCGCACCTTGTCGGAAGAATCTGCCAGCCCCGAACGGGCACTGGGTGCTGGAGCTTCAGAACTGGCTCGCTCCGTCTGGGTGGGACTGGCAGTACTTACGGGATTGTTTTCGATCAACATGAATGCGGCCGCGCCCGCGATCAGTAAAATCGCTACTCCGGTCAGCCATACTTTGTGTCGAATCACCATGGTTCGCCTCCAGTGTCTAACGTTGTGAGTTGTCGGTGCGGTTGATAGCTTCGACCAGGCTGTCGGTGTCAAAGAGTCCCGTGAAACGGGCGATAACGGTGCCGTCACCGTCAATGACCGCTGCAAAAGGTAAGGCCTGCCCACCCGTCGCGGTTAACAATGTGTCCTTTTCAGGGTCACTCGCTGTCACGTCAACCTGTATGGGCACCATATTGGCGCGCAGCACGGCTTCCACCACAGCGGGCTCCTGATACACCGTGCGTTCCAGTACTTTGCAGTTAATGCACCAGTCCGCGGTGAACTCCAACAAGTGGGGCTCGCCCCGGGCTTCTGTTTCCTTCAGGAGTTCCGATGAGTAGGGTTGCCAGACAAGCCCGCCCTCACCATTCTCCGCAGGAAATGCGAAGACCAGCACCGTCGTAAGCGCGAGGCCTGCTGCCGTCGCGGCGATCACACGCACGGCGCCGTTACCTTGGATGAAGCGGCGGATACCCCAGAAGAGGACCAGTGCCAGCCAGGCCCACCATAGCCACGGATAAACCGCTTTGGGGACCAGGCTCGCGCTGAAAAAGACGGCCGCAGCCAGCAAAACCAGCGCGAGCACTTCTCGAATGGCCAGGGTCCAGGGACCCGCCTTGGGCAATCGGCTCAGCCATTCTGGCTTGAGCATTAACACCGCGTAGGGCAGGGACAGGCCCAGCCCGATACTACCGAATATCCCCATGATTACCGGCGCGGGCTGGGTAATGGCAAAAGCCAGAACTCCGCCCAGGAAAGGACCGGCGCAAGGTGCGGCCAAAACGGCGCTCAACAGCCCCGATACGAATGCCTCAAAGTAACGCCGACCATGGGCCGAGGCGGCAAACGCGGGGACCGGGATGGGCAGATCCAGCCAGGTGACCACCGCAAACCCGACCATCAACGCAACCAGCACGGCGACGAATACTGTCGACTGAAACAGCGTGCCCCAATTCCACTGCAGCAGCGCGGTCAGGCCGCCCAGCGTCAGGAAAAAGGTCAGTGTTCCGGCCGTGAACGCCAGTGCAGCCAGCTGCCGGTGTGAACGCTGGCTGCCGGCCTCCCGCAGGATGGTCCGGACCTTGATGGGTATCGCGGGAAGAACGCAGGGCGTCAGGTTCAGCAGCAAACCTGCCACAACCGCCATCATGATCTGGCCAGCGATGAGTAAAGAAGGAAGCTGATCCATTACTCAGCGATTCCCAGCATCCTGCCCAGCGCTTCGTGCTTGGGCACACCTGTCTGACCTCGCCATTGGCCGCTCGTGTCCTTGAAGAGTAGCCCTGGTGTTCCACTGAAACCCAACTCGGCCATCCACTGGCTGTGTTGTTCGAGCGACTCCTGGAGGTCAGCCGGGATGGGGGTGAGCTCGGAAATTCCGCTCCCACTACCGCTGTTGCCGAAATTCTCTTCAAACGCCTGGAGCGCTCCGGCCCGGTCCTCTGCGCTCATGATTGCTGCGGACAGGCCCAGGCTGGACGGTTTGAGAAACCCGACCATGACCCAGTGCAACCTTACTTTCCCCTCCGCCACCCAATTCCGGGTCTGCTGCCAGAATTTGTGGCAGAAAATGCAATTGGGATCCGCGAATACATAGACCTCGGGAGCCCTATTCCCACCTTCGCTCACCAAGTAGGTATCCCGGGAAAGCTGTTCTGCAACCGAGGCATACGTCGGCTTCGGAATATAGCGTGCAGCGTATTGGCGGGTCAGATCATTGCCGTTACCCTCCAAAAGCGAGCCGGACAGAATGTAGTCACCGAGGCCATAGACTATTCCGGTTTTTCCGTCCCCAGTCTTCACGACATAACCGGTAACGCCCTCGGCTGGCGTGGCGAAGCGTTCGATCACCGTAAAACCGACTTTTTCCTGGAGCGCCTCGATTCCCGGGTCCATCGGTGGTGCCGCAGTTACCAAGGTTGCAATCAAACTCAAAAAAAGTGTCATCGAAAGCCTACGGCAGAGCATGGTCATGCCCCGCACCGGGTGTTCCAAACAGAATGACATCACAAGTACGTTCCCATTTTTATGTATTCATCAGGCAATAAAATCGCCAGGAGTGGCTGACTACGTGGTGCCACATCGCTCAAGGTCGAACGACAGTCGCTCGACGCGGGAACCCCAGGCGATCAAAGGTTCAGGAAGTTGCTGAATACTTGGGAGGAAAGGGGTCTGGCCCTGAAAGTACACGGCCGGAATGAGAAGAATAGTCCCTGGGGCAAGGAGAGGACGATAATAATGGCAAATCCGGAATTACAGATCTGGCGACATGGGAAGAAATACACGTGCTGCTACAGCTACCCTGAGCCTGGAGCATGGCGCAGTCAGGCATCGCCCGGGCATCCGGCAAAAGGACACAAGCCTCAGCCATGGGCTTCACCTCAAAAGAGGTCGCAGCAGTTCCCTGTGAAACAAGGAAAGAAGCTACGAGCAGCATTGCTGCCAGTCCCAAAAACCGCTTCTTCATCGCGTCGATATCCCGATTACAGAACAGCTGAATAAAGTGTCTTTCACGTGTAGAGAAACAACGTGCACCTTAACCCACATCAGTGGGGGGTGCCAAGCAGACAGAAACGACTCATCCTCGCATCTCCACTCTATTCCGTTGACAATCTGAGACTGGAGCAGCACACATAAGTTCCTCAGAATTTTGGGTATGCGGATTAACAGCCTTCCTGCTCCTCCGAACCCTCAATCCTCTCAAAAGATTGATCGGTCGATTCCAAATATTTTCGGCAGCTAAAGGGCGAGTGCCTCTTTCCGGATAGTGGAAATCATTTTCTTCTGTTTTCATCTCCTGCCCCCTACGATCCCCTCGTGCAATGACGCGATCAGCGGGCAAGTAATATTGCCCGACTGTGCGTGGCATCGATCGACCATTTCGCTCAGCACCTTTTCAATTTTCTCCAGCCTGTCGATCTTCTCACGCACGTCCCCCAACTTGTGCTCGGCCAGGGCACTGGCTTCCTGGCAGCGGGCGCCATCTTCCAGCCGGAGCAGGTCGCTGATCTCGTCGAGACTGAACCCCAGTTGCTGCGCCGTTTTCACGAACATCAACCGGTCGATATCGGCGTAACCATATCGCCGAATTCCGCCGGGAGGACGTTAGGGGGGTTCTAGGGATTTTCCGTCCAAAAACGACAAAGTCCTCTGGAGGCCACGGATGGCCTGTCCTTCAGAGGGGTATTACTTTTTGAGAGGTCCCTATTTCCACTATATTTGAGTAAGATTTAGCCTTTTTGGGTTAAATCTATGGCATTCGAAGAACGCGTTCAGATCTTGTCCGAGGCGGAACAAGATGAGTTTTATGGACCTCCCGCTTTTACGTCCGCCGACCAACGCTTCTTTTTCGCTCTGAACGATAAGGAACGGGCAACCGCCAAAGGCCTCCGTCACCGGGGCCAGCGCTACATGTTGGTTGTACTGCTGGGCTATTTCAAAGCCAAGCCGGTAGTGCTGAATCCTGGTTTCCATCAGATCAAACAAGATCTTAAATACGTTCACCAAAGCGTGTTGCCGGGTCCGGGCTGCAGGCCTTTCAATCTATCTCCGAAAGAAAACGAACGGATATACCAACGGATATTTCAACTTTGTAATTATCAGCGCTGGAACGCCAAAGACCATGAGGTGGCGCTGCGTGCCCATTTAACCCATCAGGCCAGGGCCTGGGCAGCTCCGCGGCATCTTTTCGACGCAGTCATTGAGTATTTGTCTGTGCAGAAGATTGCGATTCCTGCTTACAGCACGCTGCAAAAGATGATCAGCCAGGTGGTGGGTGATGAACAGGAACACATGACAACCCACATTGAGCGTGCAATGTCCCCGGAGCTCAAGCAAGCACTGGCTGATCTTGTGAACGGTGGAGGGTTGTTGCCGTTTCGGCAATTGCGACAATCGGCGCGCAACTTCACCGGAACCGAACTTGAAAAAGAACTGGCCGTGTATCGCCACACTCAGCATTGGATGCCGGAAGTGGATCTACTCATGAGCACGCTATCGTTGTCCCAGAAAAATCAGCAACACCAGGCGGAGAAAGTCGACTATTACGGTGCCAAACTGAAACGACAAACCGCCGGGAATCAAAGACTGTATTTGCTGTGCTACTTGCAGGCGCGATGGCAACAGGCACTGGAACGCATCGCTGATGGCTTTGTACATCATGTCAGACAGACCAAACAGAAGGCAAAGGAGCATGCACAGGAAGCGGTTTATCAGGATTGGCAAAAGGCCGCAAAAAATGTCAGCAAGGCAGCTGAAGTGCTGCATTTGTTCATTGACGACAGCATCGATTTGCAAATACCGTTTGTAACGGTCAGACAAAAAGCACTGAGCCTGCTGGCCAAAAAAGATCTGGAATCCGTCTGTCTCTTCCTGAACGAGCAGCGGCGGTCTGTCGATGAAGCCATGTGGCAGTACTACGGCGGGAAAGACAATCTACGCAAAGGTTTACTGCGAGAGCTGTTCCTGTGTCTGCGCTTCGAAGGCAGCGATGGTACCCAGCATTTAGCGACCGCCCTGGAGAAAGCACAAAGCGAACTCAACGGCCAGGACGCTCAGTTGCAAACTGCCGACACCAGACTCCTTTCCAAAAAATCACGCGAATTCCTGTTGGATCGTGAAGGGAATATCCTGTTAGATCGTTATGAGTGGTTCCTCTACCAACAGATTCCAGAACGCCTGAATGGCCAACTGACACTGCCTGCAATCATTAAATACCGGGCGCTTGATGCCGACCTGATTGACAGTGAAAACTGGCGAAAAAACAAATATACACTGCTAGAGCAGAGCCAGCTGGCAAAATTGGCCAAAGAACCTAATAAGTTGATCGAGCAGATGGCGATTGAATTGGATACTCGTTTACACGAGGTCAGCGAGTATCTGGAACAAGAAGACAACCGGAATATTATCCTGCGCAATCCGAAGGGCAAACGCTTCTGGCGCTTACCTTCAGCCAGCAAACATCATCTGGTCAACAACCCCTTCTTCCAGCAAATACCCACGACGGGTGTCGCGGATGTACTGCGCATGGTGGACCGCGACACAAACTTCATTGACAGCTTCGCGCATGTGCTGGGTTCCCAATCCAGAAGCCGAACACATGAATATGATCTGTTGGCGATTCTGGTTGGCAATGCAACCAATCAGGGCATTTACGGCATGGCGCAGATCTCCGATCGTACCTATGATCAGCTCAGTACCATCCAGGCGAACTATCTTCGATTGGAAACCTTGAATGCTGCCAACGACAACATCAATAACGCAACGGCCAAGCTACCCATCTTCAGGTACTACAACATCCAGGAGGATATGATCCACGCCAGTGCCGATGGTCAAAAGTTCGAGGCCCGGCGCGAGACCTTCAAAACCCGCTACTCGTCGAAGTACTTTGGCACTCAAAAAGGTGTTTCTGCCATGACCTTGATCGCCAATCATGCCGCGATCAACGCCAGAGTGATCGGTGCCAATGAACATGAATCTCACTACATCTTTGATTTGCTGATGAGCAATACCTCAGAAATCATTCCGGATGTGCTCTCAACCGATACGCATGGTGTTAACCATGTGAACTTCGCGTTACTGGATCTGTTCGGATACCAGTTTGCTCCGCGCTATGCCCAAGTTGGCAAAGTGATCAATGAAATGTTTGATGTCAAGGAAGACGAGGAGAACAGAATTCAGCTGCGCTTGAAAAAGCCCATCAACACCCACAGGATCGCGCAGCACTGGGATACCATCCAACGGATCGCAGTATCGCTCAAACAAAGGAAAACAACACAATCCACATTGGTAAGAAAGCTCTCGGGGTACAAACACAATCACCCGTTACTGGAAGCTCTGACGGAATACAACCGCCTGGTGAAAGCGAACTACTTGCTGTGCTACATCGATGATGCCAGTTTGCGCAATTACGTTCAGCGTGCGCTGAACCGTGGAGAGGCCTATCACCAGTTGCGCCGAGCCGTGAGCAACGTTAATGGGGATCAGTTCCGAGGTAGCTCAGATGAAGAAATCCAACTATGGAACGAGTGCGCTCGGTTGGTCACCAATGCCATCATCTATTTCAACTCCAGGATACTCAGCCAGCTGTTGACCAGCTTTGAATATCACGGAGATACCAAGAGAATGGGAATCGTAAAACAGGCCTCCCCGGTGGCTTGGCATAACATTAACCTCAAGGGCACCTACAACTTTGAATTGAGCAAAAGGTTACCCGATCTAGAGGAGCTAATGCGCTCAATCGAGGGGTATTTGCCCATCAGCGAAAAGTAATACCCCTCTGGAGGCCACGAGTGGCGAGGTCTCCAGAGGACTTTGTCGTTTTTGGACGGAAAATCCCTAGAACCCCTCCTACCGCCCTTTACCGGTTCCTGAGAGAATCCGAAAGCCAGCTCCGAGCAACAAAGACCGGCAGGCAGCAATGGGTGCCTTCGCTCAGATGCACCAGCAGCCGGAAGGCGGGCATCCGTACTTGCTTAGCCGTGGCGTTAGCTCTGACACCCTGACCGATCCACGGTTTGCCAGCATGATCCGAATAGATCAGCGCAGTAATGCCGTGTTCCCGCACTACGACAGCGCCGGCTTGAGCGGGTATGAACTGAAAAACCGGGGCTTCACCGGCTTTAGCCGTGGCGGCGAAAAGAGAGTGTGGCACAGCACTAACCTTGGCAACGCGCCCCGCGTTGTAGTGGTTGAAAGTGCTATTGATGCTTTGAGTCATGCCCAGTTAACGAGCGATCAGGAAGCTGCTTATTTGTCTATAGGTGGCCAGCCGAGCCAGGAGCAGTGGCAGGTTTTGCAGTCAGTGGCGACCCACGCCAAGAAAGAAGGTGCCATCTTGGTTATTGCCACTGATGCCGATAAAGCTGGAGATGTTTTGGCTGAGCAGATAGCAGTTTTGGTACCGGGCGCTGAGCGCCAGAGGCCCACAGCTGGGAAAGATTGGAACGACCAACTCACCGAGACGGAGCGTCAGCGCTTGCAGGATGAATTGCGGGAGAAGTTAAACCCGGACGACTCTGACTCCGGACTCGATCACGGCGGCCCCAACCTGGGCTGATCGACCTCACCTCACTGACCCGGCCGCGCGCCGGTTTTTTTGGTCATAACATAACCCTGTTACGCTTGACAGGCGTAACTGTAACGCATAACATAACGTAATTGTTACGCGTTATGCGTTACGTTATTATTTTTGTTACGGAGGTTGACGTTATGGCAGGTGTTACGGCAGAGCAGGTTGTTGCAGCAGCGGAGGCGATTTCGTCCGAGGGCCAGCGTCCGAACGTTCGGAATATTCGTGATCGATTGGGAACGGGCAGTTTCAATACGATTCAGCGCTACCTTTCCGAGTGGCGAGAGACGCGCCCGCAGGTGACCCAGGCGGCCTACGAATTATCTTCAGAGTTGGCCAACGCGTTTGGTAAAGAGCTCCGTCGTGGTGCCGAAGCCGCAACTTCAGAACTGCGTCAGGAGCTTTCTGAAGCCCACCAGGAAACGAAAGAGCGAGCGAAAGACGCTGAAGAATCGGAGATCGTGATCGAGGCGTTGAGGGCTGAAATTGATGTTTTGTCTCAGGAGCGTGACACCGCTACCGCCGAAGCTGCGGCCAGAGCCGACGAGATTCAGCGCCTTGCCGAGCAGGTGCGTCGTGAACAGGACGCCGCAGAAGCCGCGAGGACCGAGGTGGCGACTGCTCGCGTGAAAATCGAGACACAAGCTGACCAAATTAGTGAAATAAAAAATCAATGGGGTGCCAATGTTTCTGATTTAAAGAATCAGATTGCTGACTATTACCAAAAGCTCGAAATTGCCCGCGAAAACGCTCAGCAAGCCCAGCAAAACGCCGCCGTTGCCGAGTCTGAAACCAAAGCGGCTATCGAGAAATCCAGCGATCTTAAGGAACAGATTGGGGATCTTAGGGGTGAAATTGGTGATCTTAAAAAAGAGCTGGCTGAAGCTAGATCCGATGCCAATGCCGCCCGCGATAAGTCGGCAAAAGATGCCGAATCATGGAGGGAACAGGTTGGGCTTGAGCACAAAAGGAACGCGGAATTACACAGCGAACGCGACAGTTTGGCTGAGCGCGTGGCCATACTGGAGCAGCAGATCGAAAGCCAAAAGACGACAAATTCGCAATAGTAAAAGACGACAAATCCGCAGGGGGTAAATATGCTGCATATTCCGGCCCATCGTGAACACCCATTCCGGACGAACGTGAACACCTATTCTGGTTTAACGTGAACAGGCATTCTGGTCGAAGATGAACACTTTCGGGTAATTTTCCGGAATCCGCGTTCACATTCCCGGAATCGGTGTTCACGTTCAACCAGAATCTTTCTTAACGCATTGTTTATTCAACCGTTTGCTACTCTGGTTCCTTTTTTTGGGGACCAGAGTCATGGCAGCAAAGAGAATTCCAATGCGCAAAATCAGAGAATTGCTTCGCCTGAGGTTGGAAGCCGGGCTCTCGATCCGGCAGATCAGCGCCAGCACCAAGACCAGTGTCGGAGCCATCCAAAAGCTCCTGGCCCGGGCCGATACCTTAGAGATTACCTGGCCATTGCCAGAGGACCTGGACGATGGCCGCCTGGCAGCCATGTTCTATCCCGGCTCCGATCCCACCTCGTCCGCTCGCTATCAGTTGCCGGACTGGACGACCGTCCATCAGGAACTCAAACGCAAAGGCGTGACCAAGCAGTTGCTGTGGGAGGAATACACCGCCCAGTATCCCAACCGGTGTTACAGCTACTCTCAATACTGTGACCGCTTCCGACACTGGCAAAAGCAGCAAAAGCGCTCCATGCGTCAGATCCACAAGGCCGGTGAAAAGTGCTTCATTGACTACTGTGGCCCCACCGTACCGATCATTAACCCGCAAACCGGTGAAATCTGCACGGCTCAGGTATTTGTTGCCGTACTGGGTGCCTCCAATTACACCTACGCCGAAGCCACCTGGAGCCAGGGGTTGCAGGACTGGCTGATGAGTCACGTGCGTACCTTCGAGTACTTCGGCGGTGTTCCGGAGATGGCAATCCCCGATAATCTCCGCAGCGGTGTCAGCAAAGCCTGTCGGTACGATCCAGACCTGAACCCCAGCTACCAGCAACTGGCGGCGCACTATCAGGTCGCGGTGCTACCAGCACGGCCCTACAAGCCCAAGGATAAATCCAAGGCGGAAGTGGCTGTACAGATCGTTGAACGCTGGATCCTGGCGCGGTTGCGCCACCACACCTTCTTCACTCTGGCCGACCTGAATCAATGCATCCGGTCCCTGCTGGAAGACCTGAACAGCCGGCCATTCCAGCGGCTGCCGGGCAACCGGCAGGAGGCCTTCAGGACGCTCGATCAGCCAGCCCTGAGAGCACTACCCAAACACCCCTATGAGTACATCGAGATCCGGCGTTGCCGGGTCAACATCGATTACCACATTGAGTTCAGCCAGCATCACTACTCAGTACCGCACCAGTATGTGGGGGAGCAGGTGGACATCCATGCCAGTGAGCGCCTGGTGCAGATCTACTTCCGGCAACGGCAGATCGCCAGCCACCCACGCAGTCATCAGTTCGGCATCACCACCGAACCAGGGCATATGCCCACCCGCCACCAAAAGCAACAGCAGTGGACTCCCGGACGTCTCAAGAACTGGGCCCAAGACATCGGGCCAGACACCCTGATCTGGGTCAGTGACCGACTGGATGAGCGGGAGCATCCGGAACAGGCCTACCGGGTCTGTCTCGGGCTGCTCAACCTGAGCAAGGCCTACCCCAGCCCACGACTGAATGCTGGTTGCCGTATCGCCAATCGGGAGGGCCTGAACCGGCTGAAACACATCAAAGCCATTCTCCAGAGCAACCGCGACAAGCTGCCGGAACAGCTGCCCTTGCACTCAGAACTGCCCCAGAACCACGAGAACATCCGTGGCCCGAAGAGCTTCCACTAGGAGACACGGTTATGAGCACGATCAAGACCCTGACACGACTGAGAGACCTGAAGCTGGGCGGCATGGCTGCCGCCCTGGAACATCAACAAAACCAGCCGGGCACCTATGATGAGCTGTCGTTCACCGAACGCCTGGAACTGTTACTCGACCGGGAGTGCCAGACCCGGGAGCACCGGAAACAGGATCGCCTGGTTCGTCAGGCCCGCTTCAAACTCCGGGCCTCGGTTCAGGACATCGACTACCAGCACCCGCGCAATCTCAAAAAAGCACAAGTGGCGCAACTGGCCCAGACCGATTGGCTGGAACGGGGACAGAACCTGCTGATCACCGGTCCCTGTGGTAGTGGCAAGACGTACCTGGGCTGTGCCATCGGCCATCAAGCCTGTCTGAACGGCCTCAGTGTCCGGTACTACCGGATCTCCCGGTTATTACTGGAGCTGACACAGGCCAAAGCCGATGGTACCTACCAGAAAACCCTGAACCAACTGGCCAAAGTAAACCTGCTGATCCTGGACGACTGGGGGCTGGAAGCCCTGAGTCCGGCGCACCGAAACGACCTGATGGAGATCATGGATGATCGGCACGGCACTCACTCGACGATGATCATCAGCCAACTGCCCATCGATCAGTGGTACGCCGCCATCGGTGACAACACCCTGGCCGACGCCATCCTGGATCGGCTGATGCACAACGCTCATCGCTGGGCTCTGAACGGAGAATCCATGAGAAAACGACTTCCGGAAATTGACTGAACGTGAACACCCGGGGTACAAACCTCGGTGGGTAATGCGTTAAGAAAAAAGGTGTTCACGTTCAGCCGGAATAAGTGTTCACGTTCGCCGGAATACGCATATGCCCGAATACGTGTTTCTGGATACCGAAACCACCGGCCTTGATGACGATGCCCAGGTGGTGGAAATCGCCATCGTGGACGCCACCGGGACGGTGCTATTTGAGAGCTATTGCCGCCCCACAGTGCCTGTCGAACCGGAAGCCCAGCGGGTGCATGGCATAGGCCCGGAAGTTCTGGCTGCTGCCCCCGCTTGGCCCGACATTGCCGATCAGGTGAGCGAGGTGCTGGAAGGCAAACGGGTGGTGATTTTTAACTCAGATTTTGACATCCGCATTTTGCAGCAAACCGCCACTGCGCACACTGACGGCATGGGCCGGGAAGCTTACGGTGCCGCCGTGAAGTGGGTTTTGGATCTGGAAACCGAATGCGCGATGTGCCGAGCCGCAGATGTGTACGGGGCGACCAACCAGTACGGTACGATCAGCCTAATAAATGCCGCAGCAGCAGCTGGAATTGATTTTCAAGGCAAGGCACATAGCGCCGCAGGTGACGCAGCTACGACTGCTGCGCTGTGGCGAACTATGGGCCACGATTGAGCGCTTGCCTAGTGGTGTGACGTGCCAGGGAGAGGCCTGGCTTCAAAGCGGGATAGCGTGATGGGTTCCATCCGGAAGCTCAATGTCCAGGCGAACTTTGGCGCCAGCGCTTTCCACATACCGTTTAATGGAAGACAGCTTTAAGTCTTTTCCAATTTTCTCCATGCTCGCAATCGTAGGCTGAGTCACGCCCATAGCCTTTGCCATATCTTTTTGTGTTTTCTGCAGTAAAGTGCGCACTTCGTTCAGGTGAATTTCCAAAAGGATGTTCTCCGACTTGGCCTGTGCTCGTTTTACGACTTCCGGCTTTTCACTCGCCAAAAGCTTGTCCAGGGAATTAGCCATGTCATTTACCTCGCTGGAGCTCTTCCAGGTGCGCCGAAAATTCACGGTCGGCTACTGGAATCATCTCGTCATAAAACCGCTTCTCTTTACCGGTTTTTTCACCGGCGCAGAGGATGATGCCTGTTCGAGTCGGATCAAACGCAAAGAATGCTCGAATGGGATTACCTTTGCTTTGTATCCGTAATTCTTTCATGTTGCTGTGCGCAGACCCGTACACGCTGTCTGCGTATGGCCGTGACAACATCGGCCCTTTTCCTTTCAGAACTAAAATTGCCGCAAGGACGTTTTCTCTATCCGCATCATCGAGAGCTTTGTACCACTCATCGAATCTGTTGGTCGTTTCTATTTCCCACATGAAACACCTCAATTATAGATTTGAGTTTATATAGATTAAAGTCTATGTCAAGGAGTGAATGGTTTGTCAGCGAGGCTCAGGGGGGGGCATAGGTATTGGCTGACAGAGAGTCGTGTGGTGGGGCATGGCTACGGGCACCTGACGGGGTTGGCTTACCATAACCGCAGATTATACGCAGTAGTTTGGCCATCCTTGGCTTCGCTAGGGCTGTCTTACAGAACATCTAGCTTCGGTAAACCTCTAACTATTTTCTGTGTCTCCAAGCTTACCGTAATCACCCGAAGAAACAGCTCCAACGGATAGCGTGGGTTGTCACAAAGTGCTTGACCACCCCAGGTAGCTCGAAGACCATGCATTTACTCCCTATGCATAACGCTGAGCGCACCGGTGGCCTTTACAGAGCGAAGCGGCGTAAAGGACATCCGCGTGACGCGTATTGTGTACGCCCAGCATGGGTATGAACTAATGGGGTGAAAGTCCCCTGTGGAAAGATCACCGTTCAGCCGGTTTTACCGATTGAACGCTAACCACTAGCGAATGGCAAGGGCCAACCCGTGAGGCGCGGTCTCCGGAACGCCGGCCGGAAGTAAGCCGCTAGCAAAGCTGCGAGCTGATGAACAAGAACATCATATGAGGCGTAGGCCGGAGGCGAGTTGGCACAAGACGACGAAGCCATGTGATCTAACGGCCACCGTAAATGATGCAGTTGTGCAGTGACAGTGCATGTTCTTATCTGGGGAGATCTGCTCAACGAGCGATCGGTCACCCTGTGTGTCAACCTCAGTCCATACACTCGCTCCATGAGTTAACATAGATTTCAGGGCGCGGATTGAGAAGTCGAAGCTATGCCAAAACCTGAGTCACAGACCGGTCATCCTAATTGTCGCCGAACAGGATGCCTTTCGCCAGCACAATCCAGTGCCCGCGCACCACACTTTGACGATATTTCTTTGTCGTCGAGGTCCTGACTTGACTCACGCCCTCCCTCTCTCTTTCAACGCCATTATCCATGATCTTCGGTCAGTTTTTCGTGAATGGCCCGAACACGCTCTACCATCGGGAACCGGGTACGAGTCGACTTGCCGTAAAAGTACACGGTCACTGCACCCCAGATATCTCCGTTATTGCCGCCAGCAGGATTCATCAGCAGCCAGGCAGACGCTCGATAGTTCTGGCACTCATCGGTGCGGACCTGCTCAGGATCAACACCGAGCCCTTCCGCGGCTATCGGGATGATCATTGAATGCAGACCCATCGGCCCATGGAGAATGTCGCTGTTGACCGGATTAATGTCAGAGTCAATCGCAAGCGCCTCAAATACTTTCGGTGGCACTCCGAATTCAGCGGCAGCGGTGTTCGTACAGGCCGGAATTTCGGCCTGTACGTGCATGGTTGGCAACACCAGGGCGGCGATCACATAGCCTAGCTTTTTCATATCTGTCGACTCTCCACTTCTTTCGTTTGAATTCGATACAAGCGACCCTGACAGGGACTGCTAAGCCAAAATCCCTCGATTGTTTGCGAGAATATCGAGCACCGCCATGTACTCGTAGCTTTGCCCTTCCAGAGAGCAATCGCTGTATTTGCAGGTCAGCGCCTCAACATTATCCGTGGCATTATCCCGAATCTCAGAGAGCGCACGACCACAGGACGAGCAGCGGTACATGCCTCTTGGCGACTCGAAAACCGGGAAATTCATCAGGTTTGCTATCATTTGATCTCTGTTGAGCTTGTCAACCATACCTGTTCTCCTGCTTAGGCTGCGGATCGCATCAAAGCGTATTTCATCATCGCCGTGAAATACGCGTAATTTCTGTGGGTTTCCTCGTGCTGCTCAAATGCCGACAGCTTAGGATCAAATCCGGGCAGAAGCGCTACATCTTGTTTGATGTCCTCACGCATTGAACCTGGGACCACCGGATGCGCGCATGCGGCCATTAAGCTTTCGAGCGTTATGCTGACCATTGACGCCCGAACCCAGTCCTCGTCACGCTTTTCATGCTGAGCGATCATAATCAGGGCTGACTGCATCTTTTCTGCATGCTCGACGTTATGGGCCCGGACTGCACCAGATAGCTGATCGCCCGCTTCAGGGGCGGGAGCATACCGGTCTATCAGGGTATTAATGTTCTCCATCATGATTCACCTACTTAACGTCTCCTGGATTGAACACTCACCGGCACCCCCACGAGGCTATACCAGCCAACATCACAGCTCTGCAAGCGCAGAGTTGTGGCCGTGATCTGCGCCTCAGAGCAGATCACATAAGCATCTTTTTCCCGCTTCACTGTCGGCCCTACCGCCAGCACCAAGCCCTAACCAGAACCGAATTACTAACCCTGCCCCGTTAAAAGCTATGTTTGTCTGTAAATGTGAATAGTGTCTGTTTCTATCTCAATCGGCATGAACGGAGAATCACTGATCCGCTTTCTGACACGGCGGGTTACGCTCATAGCTACCAGAAGTACGATTAACGTCTGGACGTACACGAACACCTCGGTTGCGGAGTACAAAGTATTGGGCCGCATGGAGCCTTCAAGTATTGGAGACACAGGGAGATCGAATAAAACCGTCATCCAGTAGGGAATCTGTGGTACTAGAATCCCTACAATAGCGAAAACGCCGATAAGACTGGCGTGGTAAACAAGGAAGTGCGCCAGAACCCTGTAAGGAGACATTGTGGCCAACTCAGTTGGCTCAGACGTTTGTTTTGGCATACGCCATAGGTGCGCCATATCTGTTGCAACCCATACAGCCACACATGAAATCACCAATGAAAGATAAAGGGACATTGGGGGCACCCCACTCTCAACCTGACTAGACGCCAGCTCCTGACAGGCACCGGCCTGGTACGTGAGTACAAAACAGGTAACGACATTCATCAACGGGGCAAGCCAGAGAGCGCTGGAATACCAGAGCAGAGTGAGGCCAGCAAGTCCCAGCAGGAATGCACACCGGCGCCATAACTGGTTTCGATGCTAGTGTTGAGCTTCCATTCTGACCTCGCTTGCCGTTTCGAGCGGTTTACCCCGTTCGGGCTTATCGGTACGTTATACTAGACCCTCCTATGTGATGTTACCGTAAATCAAGACTGAATTGAGTCGGAGTGTCTAAATGCTAATGTTCGATCTTCCACCGCCACCAATGGTTCCAGCCGAAGCTCCGCAAGAAGTCGTGGAGCGTTTAGAGCGGCCGACGCCGTTAACGCGCCAGTGCCTTGAGCATGTATCCAAGCGTTACGAGGTACACCCAGTTATTTTGAGCCTGATTGCGCGTGTTGAAGGCGGGTATAACGGGGCGAAGATTGAAAACACAGACGGTTCGTGGGATCTCGGCTTCATGCAGGTGAACACGATTCATTTGCCCCTCCTGAGCAATTACGGGATCACCGAGAAAATGCTGCAAAACAACGCGTGTGTGTCGATTGGTTTTGCAGCCTGGTATGTCCGCAAGGTCACGATCGACCAAAAAGCGGTTGGCTCAGAGGACTACTTTCGAGCGATTGCCCGATACCATTCTAAAAATGAACCCTATAAGACGCGATACGCCGAAAAACTCCAAGCGGAGTTCGTTAAAGCGTTTGGTGAGCAGATACAGGTGAATGATGGCAGCGAGTAGCGCGGGACAACCCGGTAACGACCGGACATTTGACAATTTTTTCCTTCTAATCGGAGCAATACTAATCGTCTGGGTGTCCTTCTGGATGCTCTGGCGGTCCCATTCGGACGTGATCTTGACCGGCCTGTTCCTTGTGGTTGGCTGGTTATCGAAAGCGGCTCAACACGCGCCCTGGCTCTATCCTGATTCGATTGGCTCTAGTTTTGAAAACTGGGCGAACACTTTGCACAAGGCCGATCCTTCGGATTACGGATGGCCAGCGGCAAAACTCCTGATTCAGTCAATCAGCCATACACTGGCGCTACTCTTGATCCCCTATATTCTCCTGCAGGTGCTGAAGTTCCGCAGAATCCATGTGGTGAACAAGTTTGTGCGTCGGTTTGATCTGGACAAGCTCAAAGCCCGCAACGCTGAGAAGTACGCCGCTGTCGCCAGCATTCGACACGAAAACCTGCTTAGTCAGCCACTTTATGAGGGCTCATGGGCAATGGCCCGCCAGCCAATCGATTTTGGTTTACTCAACCATTTGATCGTTGTGAGAAAGAAGCGCGTTGGTTCCCAGATCATGGAAATGGTGGGCATCCAAAGCGATGCAATGGATAGCGAGAAGCCGATTAAAGGTTGGACTGAAAAGAAGATTCGCTGGTCTGTCCCCGAGCGTCGCCGTGTTCTCCCCCACCCTGCTTCGTGTCGCCTCGACGTAGTGAAAACCGATGCCCGGTTGCGAGAGCAGCTTGGCGGCAAATTCAACGAAGCCAACCTCGACAAGTTTGAAAAGTGCGTGCTCGCCATTTTGTACACGGGGCACAGCGCAAACATGGAGAAGGCTCGTGATCTGGCACTGAAACTGGCATGGAGCTTCAAGCGCTTGGACGATAAAGGGCGCGAACGCCCGACGATCAATGACAAGGGCATTGACGACGTCATCAAAAAGCACAGAGACCACCACACCATTAGAGCGATCAAAAAGCGACACCACTACAAAGGGACAGTGCTGATGGGTCTGCTAGAAGGTCTCTGGGATAAGGGCATTTTTACTTCCGCCGAGTTTCTTTGGTTTAAGCCTGTGCACCGGGAAACCTATGCGGCACTCGACTTTCTGGGTGGTGACAGGCCGCCCTCCGAAGCGTTGGGACTGTGGGCCCATTACATGCTCGAAAAACGTGTAAAGCATGCCATCCCAGAAGGCTGCGTTGAAGCCGGCACGGATGCCCTACAGCAAATGCTGTTCGATGAAATGTGGATCGGTTCTGACGATGGAACCGTGGATGAAGTCACCGAAAAAGCGGTATTGGGTGGTGGAGATGATGCGAAGTACAGCCCGACCAAAGGTATCGACCTGTACGATCCGGCGAGGCGGTCTTGAATAAGTTTCTCACGTTTAGCGCACTCGTTGCCGGGGTCATGGCATCTGGGCACAGTATTGCAAACGCTGGTTTTCCCGAGATTGAAATTGTTGAACCCATTGTGCGCGAAAGCACAGGAGGTTGTCGTAACCCTGTGGCTGACGCCTGGGAACAAAAAGGCGGGCTGGATTTATCCGGGTTTATTGAAAATGTTCACGATGAATCAACCAGTGTGGGAAGTCCTGAGAACGATCAGGATGATCTACCGGCGTATCTAAGGGAGGACAGCTAATGTCCAGCAATCCCAGAGTGAAAATGCGCGGCCTGCAGCAAGACCAGGAAGTCCAGAACAACGAACTATACCGCGACACGCGTAAGATTTCCAAGCACATCGAAGATGGGTTAGCAGAATCCTGGGGACTCTCCGCGTTCATTATCCTGATGCTCCTGCCTTTGGCGTACCTGAGCACTACATTTTTTGTGTTATTTGTTTGCCCCGTGATTTTCTGGATCATCAGGCTCGTTAAAGGAAAGGATCAAAAGCTACCCCTGCTTCTGCCAACCGAAGCTAAGATTACGGACTATCGCGATGCGAAACCGGGCCGCGTCGGCTACCACAAGGCGCGCGGTGAGTTCTTCCTTGGAAACATGCGGGCATCTGACAAACCCTATGAAATGTGGCTCTCCTTTTCTCATTTATTGACACACACGATGCTATTGGGCGCGACCGGTTCCGGTAAGACGGAAGCTCTGGTATCGAAGGCGGCCAACTACCTTGCCGTTGGCTCCGGGGTTATGTATTCGGACGCGAAGGCGGCACCGAAACTAGGCTGGCAGCTTTTCACACTTGCCCGCTATTTTGGCCGCGAGGATGACTACCGAACCCTGAACTACATCAAGGGCAACTCGTCCATCAAACCAGACCGGGCCGTTCGCCGGGGTAACAACGTCAATCTGTTTGCTTATGGAAACGCGGAATCGATCACTCAGGTTCTGATATCCCTGATGCCACCAGGTGGCGGCGAAAATATGCTGTTCTCCGAACGGGCAATCAGTTTGATTTCATCCATTACACCGGCGCTAGTTGATTTGCGGGACCGCGCGAACCTCAAGATCAACCCGGGCGTTATCCGTAAGGCCCTAGAATTTGAGGAAATCGAAAAGCTCAAGCGATCGAAACCGATCACTCCGGAAAGCCGCGAAGCACTCCGTGCATACCTAACGTCGCTCTCCGGTTATAAAGAGGAACCCACCGATCGTCAGGGCAACCCGACCGATAAGCAGGAGTCCGAAGTCTATAGGCAGCATGGTTTTGCACAGGCCTACTACACGCGGGCTCTGGCCTCTTTGTCTGATACCTATGCAGACATTTACATGGTCGGCCGTGGTGAGATCTCATTCCTCGACTGTATTCTGCGACGCCGCATTGTGACGGTGATGATTCCAGCATTGGAAAAAGCGCCGGATGAAATGAAGAACCTTGCCAAGATCGTGCTGGCGGCTCAGAAAAACGCGATCAGTACCGGCATTCCGCCAGACATTGAAGGTCGAAAGGAAGACGTGATTGACAGTCTTCCCACGACCGCACCCGTACCCTATGGCATCATAAATGATGAATTCGCATTCATGATGACTGAAGGATACGGTAGCGTGCTAGCTCAAGCTCGCGGACTTTTTACAGCCGTGACGATCGCAGGACAAGATTACGCAGGCATGAAGCGGGAAAACCCGGATGAAGCTGAACAGATCGCAGAAAACACTAAGCTGAAAATTATTATGGCGTCCGAAGGTGTGGGCGAGACTCGTAAGCTCATTGAGGAAATCGCAGGCGAAGGGTATGCCTCTGTCAGCAGCGGGTACAACATGGACGAAGGCGGCATGATGGGTAGCTACATCGATAACAAGTCCGCCAGCTTTGAGCGCCGGTCACGCGTTGATGTCCAGGACACCCGATCAGTCGTGGAAGGCGAAGGTATTGTTTTCTGGCGCGACACAATCACCCCTTGGCAAACCTTCTACCATGGCATCGATGAAGAATCGATGATCAAGGACTTCATGATTCATCGTTTGCCCGATGTCGACTATCCGACACGCGGGCCAGGCGCCAAGTACATTACGAAAGATACGCCAATGGCGTCAGCCATGAAAAAAGCGGTCGATGACGGTCTGGATCTTGGCCTTGGAGATCGCGTTGCTATACCAGAATTCAGCGCCGGTGCGGGCAATGCCCTGAGCGATATTCGATTGGATGCCGCCTTAACAAGCTGGCGGTCTGTCTGCGGCGTTATGCGCTCATGGCAAGGTAACCCTCATCAGCTCCCAGAAAGCGGCCTTGTGCGGTCTGAGGGGCTTCTTATTGCGGCCTTGAGTCATGAATTGTCTGACTCCAATCTGTATGAAGACATGGACGATGAAGATGAAGTGATTATTTCGTCCAAGCCACTTTATGAGAACCCAGACAATGCCAAGTCAGCGTTGGCGGAAAATACCGCGTCAACGATGAACACGCTGGCGCCGCCAGAGGGTCATACCGGATCGGAAGCTCTTGGCGATGATTTTATGGCCACCAGTGATGGAGGAGAGATCAGGAATGCGGTCGGGTCGTTGAATGACCCAGAAAATGCACTTGCCATTCTGAACAGTCCGCGCAGGAGTCGAAAGACACCTTCCGAAATGCGCGCCGAGAAAGATGCGCAGGTCAAAGCCGTAATGCAGGGTAAGGCTTATAAAGCGTCCGCTGAGCCGGATGGTGAAGAGGCTATATCAAGCGCAGATGTAACGGGCTTTGAGGAAAATTCCGATGAGAGGCAACCTGTAGCTGAAGACTCGGTAGAGCAACCACACAAAAAAGGTGAAGTGACTCCAAAGCTGGCGGGCGAACCAGCTAAAGGCTCGTCGCTTCTTGACGCTGCGGCCTGGATCATGGACCCGAACATGCTGGCGGAACGCGCTGAACGCCCTGTATATCAAGCGGAAATCGAGCTGGCAATGCGCGGCGGTGATTATGCGGGGCGTATTGAGCAGGCGCTTGGCACATCGCTGGAAGAAAGCCGGAAGGTCAGTGAGGAAACCGCCGTTGCGATCACTAAGAGCGTGACCTACCCTCGCAGTGAGAAGAGCATACCGGCAACGCTGGATAGTGATGCCGAGAGGGAGTTGGTCATCCGAGACAGCAACAGGACTGTCTCAAGCATGAAAATGTGGCTTAACAGCGACTAACCTTGAGAGGGTGACAACTCCTGAATGTAATCAAGGACCGGCCGTTGGTTTTCAACAGGTCGGTTTTTTAATATCGCTTCAAGTGTTTCCTTGTTACCCACGATTAATAGTCTTCGCTCAACCCAACCTAGCGCACGGTTCTGGTCGCCAAATCGGTCAACCAGCCGATCGGCCAACTCCTCTCCGATAAGGTCAACCTCACCTGATCTCAGGTAGTCCCGTATAGCTTCGGCGTCCTGGGGCATTGATGGTGACACCCGATCAACTGCGAACCGCCACCCGTAAGTCGGATGCTTTCGCCAGTTGCCGGTCAACAAGACCCATGGTTCGTCAGGTGCTTGAGAACCCAGCGTACAGACAGCGATGGAAGGCTTTTTTGATGTGGACGAATCAAATCGGGCATCTATCGCAGCTATCGCAGCTATCGCAGCTATCGCTTTAAAGTGACTGACTTTGAATACCGAGAACCGCTCAGTATTCACCAATGTTTCTTCGATTTTCCCGGTGTACTGTCGGATCGGCATAGGTCAACTCTCTAATTGTCAGCCAAGTGTGGCGCAAACGACCCGCAATGAGGCCTGCCATCTTACGCGCGCTAAAAAGTCACGTAGAATATTCGAGTATAAACTAGCGCACATGAGGTTTGTTGTGAGTAGCTTCAATACTGAACTACATAAAGCGGTTACAGAGATCATTGATTCGCTTCCCCAGCGAAACCTGATTGCCGATTCAACGGCGAAACGCTGGGTAGTAGAAGTGATCAAACTGGAAGGCGAACGCGCCATCTGGCACGCGCGCCGAGCAGCAACGATCGGCGGTTCAGAGGCTGGCGAATTTCTGTTGGCGGCCATGAATGAGCGGCCTGCTTACAACTCCCTTGCGGAAATCTGGCGCCAGAAGATGCTGATTGATCTTCCTGATCGCCCGAATATCTACATGCGCCGCGGTACCGCAATGGAAGACCTGGCTCGCCGGGTGTTCCTCAAACTCAGTGGCCATAAAAGCATCCTTGAATCCGAAGAGATAGTTGAGGCCTTTAGCAAGCCCCATGCAAGCTATCCGCACATTGGCGGCAACACTGATGAAGTGGTTGATGCAGCCGGCTATCGGGTCATCACTGACTTCAAAGTACGCAATAATCTGGATGAAGAGAAAGGCGTATCAGTTGTTAACGGTGCACAGCTCCATTGGTACGGTCTGATCCATGAAGCGAACACCACGCCCAACCGACGCCCCGACGGTTATTGCTTGGCTGAGCTGGATATCCCAGCGAACATGATTGACGACCTGATGAAAAACCCGCCCACGACAGAGAGGGGCTGGGACAAGATCGCCAATGATATTGCGGCGATAAACCGCCCTGGATTCGGCATGAAGACCCAGTATTTCAAACACAACGAAGTGCTGGCGAACAGCCTGGTTCGGCTCTCGAAGCAGTGGTGGGAAAAGTATGTGCTGACCGGTACACCCTATCAAAAGCCAAAGCCAAAGATGCCGACCACGATGACCGACATCGATAAGAAGCGGGTTGAGTTGGCGCAGAATCGGTATGCCAAACATAAGATTGCCGAGAATGCCGCTAAAGGAGGCGCGACAGAAGCACGCGCTGAAATCGATCAGGTTAAGTTGAAGTACGAGATGACGGAATGGCCCTTTAAGTCCAACGGGCTGAGCGCCGGCTTGAGGAAAAACTTCGACAAGGAAAAGGCCGCAACGGACTTGATGGCAGCCGGTGTCGATCGTGCAACGCTGTGCAAGCCAAGCGATGCGCCCGATGTTGACCGCATGATCCAAACCCTCGAGGAACACGGGCTGAGAGGCGACAGCCACTTCAAACCAACCTGGGACACCCGTGCGATCAAGAGTGCGCTGAAGGAGAACGGTTTAAAGGCAACTGATTACGACGTGAAGACCTTGAGCATAGGGCTATCAAGAACCAAGGCCGATGCACCCGTTCGAGAGATCCTTGAAAAGAAAATGGGTCAGCACATTGAAGCATTTATGAACGAGTCCGCTAAACCGGAGGTTTCGGAGTCACTGGTCGACGTGAGCGCAGACTTGGAACACAGCGATGAACAGCCAGGCTTAAAGCTGGCGTAACGGCGAGAGAAACGAGGCAAACATGAACAAGCATTGGTCAGAACGAGTGAAAGACAGCCTGATGGATACCGCGAAGTTCATGGCGGACTACGGGAAGCAGTTTGGTTTGACTGCAATCGGAACGATGGGTGTTGCCGCCGCCACCGCCGCGAGTATGGCGATGAACACTGATCACACGCTTGTCTCCGATCAAATGGGGCATTTGGCCGCAGGGCTCGGAATGGCCGGTGCGGTGACTGGCGGTTATATCACCATGGCCAGCATTATCTGCGAAAAAATCGTGGATAAAGAAAATCTTAGTCAAAACTATGCGCGCAATAGGTTGACGGATCTCATGGAAAAAATGACAGGTCGAGATCTTGACGACCCGAAAAAGGCGATCTCAGAAGTAGCCAGTGACCCGTAGAAAGACGCGATCATGCGGGAGATTCTGGACAGCACGAAGGACAAAGAAATGATTGCCATGTATGAGGATATCGTAGAGTCAGCCGGTACCCGGAATGGGGGGCGTCAGATGCAGGCGACGGATGACGGCATGGATTATAACGAATCCATGGCACCGGGTTGATATACCCGAATAAACGGTGGGAGCGTCGTTTGAAGGTCGTGTCCCATAAGGCAGTCGAGTCTAAGTTATAATGCGAAGGCACTGCACTGGAATAGAAGCAGACTTGGTCATAAAACAACCAATCATGAAAACTGTTTCTTGACCTATGTTTACCAATTTATCCACAGACTAGTCCTACGATTTCTGTGGATAAATCAAAGGAGAAAACAATGCAATCCAATAAGCAATCCGATGGGCCTTCGCAGCCAATCACCCTTTACAACGCCGGCGATCGATACCAGATGATCGTAAGCGAGATAAACGAGATTGAAAAATCGGTAGATGCTCTGAAGGAAAATGCACACCCAGGCGTGTTCGACATCTTCATTCATTTATCGATGTTGAAAACAGCCGCAAGCGGAGCGTCCGAAACTTTCGGGTCAGCTAAACCCAAAATGTTCTCTCCAAAGAGCATCCGAATGCTCACAAATTTGGAAAAATTGGTTGTCGAACTACGGGAAATTGTGAAAGACGCAAGAGCTGAACTCTTGCCAGAAAAGTCGTAACGGCTTTAGGAGATTAAAATGGTTGATAGATACGGAATTGAGATCACCGCACCCGAGAAGAAAGATCAGAAATCTGGCTGGGCTGAACGTGCTAGAGCGACGCACGGCAAAGCTGGCGAGTTTTACAAAAAATATAGTCACCAGCTCAATACTACCGGCAATGTTGCGCTTCTGATGGGCGGCGGCGCCATGCTAATGGCCTCCGCGGTATCCTCCACCCCCCTGACACAAGGCCTGGCGCTCACTAGCGCTGCCACCGCGATTGCTGCAGGTTGCCTGCGCACCGCGAACGTAAAGGGTGGAAAAGAAGTGGCCACCCAGCATCTGAGCGGGACGCAGAACATTTTTGATGTCCCGTACAAGAAGTCTGGTGTTACGGCGGCCAATAGCGGCGCGTCCATGGTAAGTGATGATCCGATATTTCAGGATTCGTCTTTTAAGAAAGCGATGACGTCTGCGTTTCAGCAACTGCAAGACGACCCCGAAGCGCGTTCTGGCTTTGCGGATATGATTCAGAACAGCCCGGCTGCTCGACGCGCCCTGATGAATGCACAGAAGCAAATTGACGCGGCTGATGAGCTTCGCAATAACGCTGGTGCAGAATCTCCAAGTCAGCAGGCACCGGACGACCGCGAAGATCAGGGACCGGGAATGACCATGCACTAAGGTCATTGAAAACCGATGGGCTAGAGCCTTTTGGGGGAGTCACAAGAGTTCAAGGAGCAGGATATGTCAGAGAATTTTGCACAGGAGTCGAACTCCCCCGTAACAAGCGAAGGCAATCTGAGTTGGACTGATCGAATCAAACAGATGTACTCGAAGACCGCTGAGCTCTTCAAGAATTATAGCGAACAGCTCAATATTGCCGGTGGCGCAGCACGCATTTTGGGTGGTGGCGCAATGATGGTGGCAGGCGCGGCGCATCCTGGGTTAATTGATTCATCAACGGTCAATCATGCATACCTTTTCAGCGGCTGTGCTTTGGCAATGGCAGGCACGCTCAATGTAAACAAGACGGTCGAGACCCGTTTAATTGAAGACGGCCGAATGGACCCAGAAGATTCCTGGCATCACCAGCATCTAGCTGGCGAGTACGATTCCCCCCGCAAAGGAAATCGCTTACGGAACACTGACTGACGACGAAATCCCGTCCAGCCCTACGTTCCAGAAAGCGATCAGGACTACGTTCACGGAACTCAAAAAAGACCCCGGAGGCCGTAGTGCGTTTGCTCAAATGATTCGGAATAATCCCGCTGCTCATGCCGCCCTGATCAACACGCAAAAGCAAATGGACGAAGCGGATTCTAAGAATAGCAGTGCAAGCGCCGATCCAACGGCGCAACAGGCCCCGAACGAACGGGAAGATGAGGCCGAGTCGTTGACTCTTCGATAAACTGTCCTGGGGCGCGACATGACCGAGAACCAGAATAATAACGACAACAAAGAGGACCCTACTAAAAATGGTTGGTGGTCCCGCTGTCGACGCGGAATGTCCAATGTATGGGAATTCGCTCAGAAACACTCGACGCAGTATCTTCTCCAAATCAGACGACTGCAGCAGCTCTCCAAAATCGCTGGTTGGGCGTTCGTGAGCGCCGGCGCTTTCGGTGTCCCCGGTGCGACAATGGCATCAGTTGCCTGTTTTACGTTTTCACAGTCGTTGAAATTGGTGGGCGACCAAACCAAAGACGTGAAAGACCTGGCTGACGACCTTGAGGTTCACAACTATGAGAATGAAGCCGAAAGCCGCATGGATTCCAATGAAGATCGAATCCGTGAGCTCGAAGCGATGGTTGAAGAGCAAAGCGAGATTATTAGAGCTCAGATGCAAAGTGGCGAAGCCCTAAAAGAAACGCACTCGAGTATGCAGGGTGTACTCCAACTGAGCGGCCAGGAAATCAAGAATCTGAAGGTCAGCCACGATCAGTTGTCTCAAGCGCTGAGAATGATGCTTGAAGCAGAAAAAACCAACGATGGGGATGTTCGATCGGAGCACCGCAACAAGTATGCCCGGGAGCTTGGTGCCGCCGCCGAGGAAGGACTGATTGAGCCAACTGATTTCGACCCGGATGAGGACGACCTGGTTCGCCTTGAAGGTGAGCACGTCGAGAATCTTCACGAGGGAGATGAAGAAGTCCCAGCAGTGCACTAAATAGGTAGCTGGACTCTCCGGCTACCTTTGTTCCATACCCTCTCTCTGACTATCCGCCAGCAAAACGCCCTGGTTATCGGAAGCTAACACACGCTGAACGCCTTGGTGTTTTTGATACATGACCACCAGGTCATCACTCACTCCTGTTGGACGACCGTAGTTAATTGGCTCTGGAAGATCGAAAGGCGGCAAACCGCAGATCTCCCGTGACCGCGTAACGATGTTGCTGAGCCGATTACTTTCGGCAAACGGATCAGGCAGCCCCACAGGCTCCGAGTACAGGTTGGTTGCAGAATTACTCACCTGGCTTCTCCTTTTCCATTATGTTTGCAGCGACTTGAGCGAGCATCAGAGTATTTGAGCGCCTGGTCTTCCAGCGTTGATACTTGAGCGCCAGGTGTTCGGCCTCCATCTGCACCTGCTGAGCCACCGCATAGTTTTCGTCAATCATTGTTCGACTCATCCACTGCGTATCGCGCTGGCGATAGTGAGTGATGCGGTACCAGAAATCATCGGTCGATGTGATCTCTGATGGAGCAATCCCCATTGCATCTGCAAGGTATTCGTCAGGTGCCGTAGCTGCTGATCGAGGGCGACGCAGCTTAATAATGTCATCGAGCGCGGTCATGGCCATGGAATACTCCATGTTGTGAATCTGACTATCCACTGCAGCGTTCAGGCCCGCGGGCGTCACAGCAGTTCGCGCCAAGGCATCCGCGTGAGTGGGCGCATCAGCCATCAGGTACTGCATCAGATAGTCCGCCCTCTCATCATCGTTCATACCGTATTCATCGGGCTCAACGTCCAAGGTGCGAGAGTCAGCTCGGTAAAGAATAGACGGGTCCAGAATCTTACCCATGACCGGATTGGCTACGCCGGCGTCCTGGGCCCTATTCTTCAATCCTACGAAGTCAGCGTGTGCAACCTGCTTTGCGCGTGTATTGATGTCGAAATACGTCCGAGCGACGCTCTCTCTATCCGTCGGTGCAGTGGTCGGCGGTGCTACAGAGCTACCGACACCCTCACCGTTTTCATCGGTAAAACTGCCTTTGGTCACGTACTGGTAGCCCCAACCGAGCGATGACCGAGGCTCAAAGTCCATGACGCGACCATATTGCAGAGACTGGCAACCACCGCTGGCGTCCAGACTTGCCTGAAAATCCGGAGCCTGCGGTCGTTTCAGGTCTTCTTCCACGGCCTTGCGAATCGACACCTGCTGAACAATGGTGTCAGTAATTGCGTTGGTGCTGTCTGTAATAGCTTTTACAATCTTCTGTGTCTTATCAGCGCTACTCGCGTTGATCTGTGTTTGCAGGGCCGGGAAGCCGACCGGAATAGGTGTGTAATAAGGGCCCTCGTTTAATGCGCGACCGATTGCCTGCTCACTGATCATAATCGATGATCGTATAGCCCCAAACGCGCTTTCAACAGCGCCCGCGCATGTGGTGCACGCAATCTCGAAGCCGGTTTTAAAACCTGCAGCATAACCGGCAACCGCATGGGCACCGGTAGGAATAGCCGTTAGCGTAGCGGCCAGTGCGACAGCCACAGACAACCTACTCTTACGCATCACTTACGCTCCTTCCTGACCTGGGAAGCCGCTATCTGGGACAGCAACAGAGATTGGTACCGGTCCTGCAGCCAGAGCTCATAGTCCATGACCAGATGATCGGCTTTAACCAGAGCAAGGTCTTTCTTTAAGCCTGTTTCATCCTTAGTTGCCGCGTTCGCGACCGTGACCGGATCTTTCATCCGGTGCGTGGCCATGTGTTTAAGAAGATCTGATTTCGACACCTGCTTATTGCTCTGAGTGAACTCTTCGTAGTCTTGCGGCGACATCCGTTCAAGCATGGTCGAATACCATGAATCATCCGGAAGATTTAACAGCGGCGCTTCGTAGGCAAGGATCGCCTGCGAAATACCTTGCGGTAACTGCATCCGCATATTGAAAAGCTCTGCATCCACGTTGTTATTGATTTGCGAAGGCGTGGAAGGTGATTGGAACTTTGCCGGCGGCGACGGGTTCAATGTCAGGTTCAGCGCCCTGGATGCGTCGGCAAAATCCTCCGGGGTCATCGCACCAACATCGTCAGGGCCCGTAATTACCTTAATGGCCGCAGTTTTTACGCCAGGTGTCGTGTTGAATAGCTGATTGGTCTGGGCCTTAAAGGCAGACTCCGGATCAATCGCTTCGTTGTAGCTGGAAGGGATCTCGTTATATGCAATCACCGATTCATTCAGGGCGTCTTGCTGAGCCCCCAGTATCGCATCCGCTGCGGTGGAATCGCTCGACCTTTGCAGATACTCACACTCATTGGTGGCGTGTCTGGCAGGGTTCATGGCGTTTACTTCTTGGGTGACCGCCGCCTCAACCGCTGGCTGCCGGATCAGCTCGTTGCTGATAGCGGTTGTCATACCCGTGATCGCATCGACGATCCGCTTTGCTGAGTCCGCATTGGTGGTATTCACCATGGTCGACGTGTTATCGAAACCCAACTGCAATGCGGTCACAATGGCCGCCGAACCGGAAGCCACCACGCCAGAGATCTCAACCGCGCCACTACTGGCTGAGCTGATGCACGAGCAGGCCTGAACCTCATTGGATTGAGTCATCCCCACTACCCCAACAGCTAGCGCTAACGCAGACATCCTCAATGCAGGCTTGATAGTCATTTTCATGGTGTCCGACCTCACTGCGGTTTGAAATTAGGTGCTGGAATGGACTGGCCGCGCCCCTGATTTATATAGGCGTCATCAAGGCTACGACCACCAAGAGGGTTATTGCCCAGTTGACCGTCATACCCATCGATACCGAGCTGGTCCGTCAAGTTAGGCGCCTGATCAAACACGTCGTCAACGATTGCGCCGGTATCCAGACCCAGCGTGGATTCGCTTACTTCCATACTGAATGGCTCGCTGCCGCCAAGACTGAAATCGAGGCCGACAAGATCAAGCGGAGCAGTAATGCTCGAGGTCAACGCAGCGAGCTGACCATCTACATAATCGTTCATAGCCGAACACGCCTGGTCTTTCATACTATCGAAGAAAGAACTAGCCAGCGACGACAAGCCAATACCGATGTTCACACCCCAATCACCCATGCACCCTGTTTCTTCGGCGTCGAACTCAGGCTTTTCTTCGATGATTTTCTTGGTCCTGGCAACCGGCAACGCAGTATTTACCGCCCGGTAGTCCTGCCGCATCTTGTGGAGCGCCGCACATGCCGCTGGCGCTTGCTGGGCCACAACCTGAGTCGAAAAACCAAGAGTGCAGCCGGCAACCAGAACGGAAAATGTCAGAATCCTCTTCATAAGAAAACCTCTCGTAATTAGGTGCGACGCGCTGAAGCGGAAGCACCGGAACGTTCGATGGCGTCAAGGACGCCCTCGACACGATCCTTAGAAAAAATGCGGGCTATCAACCCCGTTCGCTCAAACGCCAAGAACCGATCCAAGGCAAGGTTGGCAACGACCCCCACCTCTCCATGAGGGTTTGCTTTTAAAAGCGTAGTTACGGCCTCAAGAAACGTAGAGACGAAGGCCGGTCTCACTTGCGCATTTACGTGCATGAGCATCATCGCTGTACTCGTATGCAGGTAAGCCATGAGCTTGAGAGCTGGCTCCGGGTTCTCATGCATGAACTCTGATACCCGTGGGCTCTGACGCACCAAGCCAATTAACTCATCAAGCGTGTTCCGGAAGTCCTCGTGCCCTTCAATTACCCAGTGCTCTTTTTCGTCGAGTATCTGGATAACCTGGTGTGTCACATGGTCAATTCGAGCCCAATAGCCTTGTTGCCCTATTTTATCGGAATCGGGCTCGCTTTCTGCCGGATTACTGAATAGATAATCCACGTTTTGATACCTGTTATGTTGCGTTTTGGGGAATAACGGATCTCTATGATCCGATAGGCCCACGTTTCACATGATATAGTGCATAATATACCGTAAATCGCAGATGGTATGTGGAGGTAGTGCCCATGAGTGGTCAGGGAGGCGGAAAAAGAGCACGACTGCATGGCGAAGAACCCGTGGAAGCGGCCGAGCCGGATACAACCGAAAATAGAAACAAGTCATCGGGACGTGCACGACAAATCGGGGGGAAGTTAGCCAAAGCGGTCTACAAGGTTAGTGCCGCTGACGTATTAACTCGTGACATTAAACGTATCAAACCACGGTTCCCAAACCTATGGAGTGACATTTTATCCGGGAAGTGGCGCTCAGCTGAGACAGACACAAAAAAGAGGCCTGCCAATGTCGCCTTTGCAGTCTCAATGATCTGCGGACTACTTACCGCTGCCTTTGCCGCTTACTCCTACGTCGTTCTCCTGACTCCTAACGGTCAAGTAAGCCAGAGTATTGGCTTGTTCATCGGGTGTTGCCTGGTGGTGCTGGCAGGTGCCTCCCAAACAATCGCTTATGGATCTATCGCCCACATGCAGAAAACTGGCGCGCGCACTACTGTAACGAAGTCTGCTACCTCTGAGGCGAAAGCAACGCGCAGGAGCAAGAAACAATGAGACAGCACATCAAGATAATTGGCTGGGCGCTAGGGTTTGCGTGTTTGGCTGTATCAGGCTTCGTGCTTGCTGATATCCCAGTAGATGAGCGAGCTGTCGCGACAGGGGGGTTTGGCAAGTGGCTGCTATCGGTTCTGTTTGAGGCGGGGTCTATTGGTGATCAGCCTGAGAATGCAGGAATTATCGGTTCTGTTATTAGACCTTTCTCGCTGGTCTGCCTAGTTGTCATTGTTCTGGTTATCTGTACGAAGTCCGTCCAGCACATATTGGTTGTTGCGCAAGCCAAGGATGTTGAAAGCTCCCCAGTATCGATGACTTGGGCTCCAATTCACTTGGCGGTTGCTGTAATTCTAGCGTTCCCCCTTGGATCGGGCTACTCAGTTGGTCAATACAGTGCAATCTGGATTGCCGAGCAGTCGAATCTTTTGGGGAACCTGACTTCAGAGGCTGCTATCGGTAATAGTGAGTATTCAGTTGTTACAGAAACGCCAATGCCGGCTGTGCGATCGACAATTCAGGGCATTGTTGATAGTGAAGTATGTAAAGTCGTCTTGAACGAGCTTGGCAACTATATGAAGAGCCAGGGAGGCACACAAATTGAGGTAAAGTCCAGAAAGCTTAATGCATCAGAAATCAATGCTATTGCCGGTGCGCCGAATGATACGTTCGATGATGGCCAAGGGTTTAGCCGCGAGGGTGTGGTCTACGAGGTTATAAGAGGCGGAAATCTCGGAAACTTTATCAATCAGCCCAGTGGCATTAATGCTTTATGCGGGCTCACTATAGTTGAACACGATAGCTTTTATGGAGACATGGGTGCCGTTAAATTCAATGAGGAAGAAGGCGGCGATCGTCAGAGCTTCACAGCACCCGATGGAAGTGGTGGCTCATGCCCCGGAGGAATACTGTGCCCAAACGGGGGCAGCGACCCAACGCGGTCAGAGGAAAAGAATGTGGTCTCGGCTGCCTTCAAATCTGCCCATAACCAGATTTCAGACAGATTCCTGCAGCTAGGATCATCCCCAGAAATACAAAGCGCCGTGCAGCAACTGACCTACGATGTGCGGAACTACTTCAGCGGGCTGACCGATCCTGATTCGCAAACGGACTATTTGGAGGATCAATACGAAGAACCGGTTCGGGTGAGCAAGGCTGCAAATGACGTCGTGAATTCGATCGAGAAGCTACAGAGTTATATCTACACCCAATATGCGGGTGCTTTGGACCAACTGAGAAGCCAAAATTCTACCACCGGAGACAGCCACAAAGATTCGGTGCTCAGAACTGGATGGCCTGTACTTGGACTGTATTGGTTTCAGCAACAGTCGTATAACTCCCAAGTGCTTAAAACAACGAACTTTACTGCTGAATCACGCATGAGCATTGGACAACTAATAAGACTTGTTCAATCGGCAACCGATGACGAGAAATTCGCAAATCGTATTGCAAACAGGTTGAGCGAGTACAGAAGGTCAGTGAATAGACAGATTTTGAATACCCGCCTTGACACTAACCCACTTACCAAAACAGCAAGTGGCGGGATTAGCAATTCAGCGCAACCTAGAAACGAATCGCAGCAAGCCGCATCAATCAAAGAAACAACAACCACGTACATTGAAACAATGATTGATTCAGGAGGTAGCGGCCAGGGAGCGTTAACCACCGATGGTACAGGACTAGGGCCTTCAATGTTTTTCCGAGGCGTTGTGTTTCCATGGCTTGTCGCAGGGTTACGTGAGGATAACCTGGTTACCGGTTTGGTAAATACTGGGCACAACCTGATAGTCCTTGCCGAAGTCATGTATGGCTTGGAGCTGGCAGCTCGGGTAATTAAAGAAAAGGCCACGGTGGATAGACAACAATCATATTTGGCCGATGCGGTGGACTTTATAGTAAACCCTGTTGGCACGCCCGCTGGCCGTGTAGCGAGCTGGGTTGCCTCCAGCTATGGGGGCATTCTCGTGACAGAGTTTTTGAGTGACCTAAAACCGCTAATAATGTATCTGTTTTTCCTCGGGTTATTTCTGGCGTTCTATCTACCTGCTGTCGTAATGGTTCAATGGATTATCGGCCTGGTCCAATGGATGCTCTATGTGATTGAAGCAACGGTTGTCATCCCGCTATGGGCTGTCCTGTTTGCCAGTGATATGGGTCAGAAAGCATTTGCACCTCAAACTGCGCAGCAAGGGCTGATCCACCTGGTATCCATCTTGTTCTATCCGGCGCTGATGGTGATTGGGTTCACGATCGGTATCAAAGTGTTGGATGTCGTTGGCACGTTCGTAATCGATTACATTATGATTGGGTTCCTGGGCATGACGGCAAACTACAGCTTCGGGCTTCTATCTACCGTTGTTGGTGTAACACTCGTCGGCGTAGTTGCCTACCAGGTCATCATGAGAATATTCAGCGGCATGCTTGAGCTTAACGACCGCGCAATAGGCTGGATTGGTAACCGCGCAACCTTCGGTGAGAACAACAGTGAGCAGGCAACGCGTAGCGCGTTCGTCGCAATCGCTGGCCGCGGTGAAAGCGTAGCTGGTCAAGGGAAGGCCCGTAGAGATGAGAAGGGTCGAAACCCGAAAACCAAGGCGGAGAAGTAGTAGAGAACACACTATAACCACAAAAATGTGAGCCAAATTAAGGGCGCTTATCGGTTTCTGCCGACTAGCGCCTTTTTTAAATTAAGATAACCTCAGTATCAGGAAACCAAAAAAAGCATTAACTAGGAGGCTCGTTATGGGCGCCCAAAGAACCAAAGAAGCTAGCCAGGACCTGACCACTGCTGGCGTCGTGTCTTCTGTTGCATTGACTGACATCGCCCGAAGCATGGGCAGCAACACGCCAAAATATGCTGCAGGACTTGGAGCGAAGCTGTCTGCAGGTTCGGGCTTTGACCAAATCCGCAGCTTCCATGGACTACTGATGGCCTGCACTGCAATCTATGGTGGCGCCTTTTATGGCCTTTCATTTCTCGAAGGAGAATCTTGGGGACTCGTACTCGGAATGCTGTTTCTCATTGTGGGATCTGTAGTGGCATTTGGTACCGCAATTGCTCTCCTGCTGCAGTTTGGTCAGTACAGCTCCTTGCGGATGCGCTGTCGCCTGTGGCCGGTTGAGACGCCGATCCCCAATGCTGGGTACTCTGTAACCGGTCATCCGCTAACCGACACCCTGTTTGTGACTCCGTTTAAGCTGGCGATGTTCCTGATTATGACGCCATTTCTTCTACTCGGAATGGTTTGGGAGATCATCAGGTTTGTTCTCCTGAACGTGGCTGGCAAAAAGAACATCAGCTACCGCGGGGACCAGGGTAAGTATTACGAGAAAGTACGGAAGGAATACGCAAAGCGGTACCACCAGAGCGGTATTGGGGCTGCTAACGAGTACCTGAGAGTCGCCTACTGCGGCCTACTTACCCCGATAGGCTCTGAGATCCCAAGCAGCAAATGGGACAACGGCAAGTACAAGGAATGGTTGGCCCCGATGATTAACCGTCACGGCCCGATCACCAAATACTGCACTGGCCAGCCAAGGACCGAGGCTTCAAACCCGGGCGACACCAGTGATGTTGTGAGCGGCGTTCGCATGGAGCTCAAGGATGGTGAGGTAGTCGACACTCGCAAGTATGCCAAAGTGCCTGACAAATACTCCGCTATATAAACTCATACAACCAGGCCCGCGACACCTTGTTTCGGGCCTTTTTTCTGATTACCAGACTCATACCTACCAGTTTTCCCTACCGTATGCGCTACAACTAGCACCAATACCGCAAGCACTACGCCATCTTCCCTCTCATAGAGGTCGAACGGGCCTGGCTGGTCGTTCGCCTCAAACGTGAGGTGCGATAAGCCAAGCGGCGAAGGAGCGTAACTTTTGGCTGTCCGCACTCATGGTTTCGTTAGAGACTGCTCTAGAAAGAGATCGGGGTGTTTGCGAGCGCCAGACTTGTCGAGATTTGGAATGGCAGATCGACCAGCCTTTTTATTTCCCTCATGGAGCACCCAAATCAACAAATTCGATGTGTACTCGAAGTACCCAAACTGCTCTTCCAAGAGCACGACGTTAACGTGATGAACGTTGACCCCGCCAAGGTCGTTCACCATTTCGTTCAATCCAGCAATTTCCTCCAGGTTAGCAAGAGCGAGTTGGCCGGTATTATCGTTCCACCAAATACAATGTGCGAACTGGTTGCGGATGCGCATACAAAGCCGCATGGCACCGAGCGCCATCTCAAACTCGGTACCCAAGCCGAGACTGCGGTAGCTTTGACGGCCGAATGCGTCGGCCACGTTGATCCGTTGAGTCTCACCACGAGATCGATACATGGCTTTGATCACCGTATCGAAGTCGCCATTCACGGCACATACGCAGTGCATCAAGTCAAGCTCTAGGTCCGTATACCCAGCGAGCATGCGCCCGATTAGGGCCGCTTCAGCGGGAAAATCAGAAAATGCCTCCGAGATCTTCATCGTTCAAATTCACTGGTGAGTTTTTTGGCGTCTAACACCTAAGCATTTCATGGTCGTGCGCATATCAGCCAGAGTGTTTCCTAGCAGCCTGTCGGACTGACGTCCGATAGCCATCAATTGGCACATAACGTCGGCCTATATCTATCAGAAAGCTTGTCAGTGGTCGGTGGCCGCATCCTGTTTTCAGTGGAAGTGATCACGGT
>Ga0075530_1000018_pt1 | contig 66665 bp, 62 predicted proteins | sample NGEPerD_2_FD_75101 | JGI IMG/M metagenome (GOLD analysis project Ga0075530, IMG submission 75101) | Arctic peat soil microbial communities from the Barrow Environmental Observatory site, Barrow, Alaska, USA - NGEE PermafrostL1-D | ecosystem: Environmental > Terrestrial > Soil > Wetlands > Peat ... | reverse complement strand
TCCTAGCGCGATCCATGCCGCCGCGGCAGTGGTCGCGCGGCTGGACGAGCTCGTTCTGCCCACTGACCCGAAGACAACCCTGAATGTCGGGATTTTCGAAGGCGGTATCAGTGTCAACACGATCGCGCCACAGGCTCGACTTGTCATTGATATGCGGTCCATTGAACAGGAGTCGCTTGAGTGGTTGGTCACGGAGGTTGGTGGAATCATCTCCGCGGCGAAGACGGGAGATATTGCGGTTGACGTCAAGACCGTCGGGGACCGACCCGCTGGCCGCCTGCCTCATGAAAAAGGCGTGCCATCACTGGCCACCGAATCGCTGACGCTCCTTGGTCTCGATCCGGTGTTTCACGCATCAAGCACCGATGCGAATATACCGATTAGCAGGAACATCCCTTCGGTCTGTATTGGATTGACGACGGGTGGAAATGTTCACCGGGAGGACGAGTACATTGATCTCGATCTCGTGCCCACCGGTATGACTCATCTCGCCATGGTGGCGCTAGAGTCCGCACGTCTGTTGCGCGCCAACGCGCTGTAGCCAATCAGGTAGTAATGTCCGGCACGGGCCGGGCCTGGAAAGCATCCCGGTTCATGCAACTCGTCAATTCCCTTTCTCCGCTTTCGAGCCAGACTTTTGTCGCAGTGGATCTTGAAACGACTGGGCTCAACACCTCGGCTGATGAGGTGATTGAAGTCGCGATCGTGAGATTCAACCAGGCAGAGATTCTGGATTCGTGGAGCACCCTGGTGCGTCCGACGCGCGCAATCGGCCCAGAGATTCAGCAACTCACCGGAATCAGTCCTGATGACGTCAGGAATGCGCCGAGGTTCCATGAGGTCGAAGGGATTGTCAGGGAGAAGATCGGGACTCACCCGATCGTGGGTCACAATATCTCGTTTGATGTCGCCATGCTCGAAGCGGCAGGGATACGCCTGGCGAACCGTCCAATCGACACATTCCGACTGAGCGCGCTTTTTCTGTACAGCTTGCCTGCCTATAGCCTGTCGCAGGTTGCGGACGCGCTTGGGGTGGAGATGGTTGATGTGCATCGTGCCATGGCCGATGCCGAGGCGTCGCGGCAGGTTTTCCTGCTGTTGATTCCTATCATGCAGCGGTACTCGTCGAGCACATTGCGCCATGCCGCTCGGTACGCGCTCGGCGCGGGCTGGCCAGAATCGTGGTTGATGCAGCTCCTCTCCGAAGACGAGGCGTCCAGTCCGATCTTTCGCGGCGCAAACGATCCCGCGTGGCTTGAGCCATCCGAAACACGATTTTTGTCGCGCCTGTCGCGACCGGAGCCTCTGCGCAAGACAGGTGTAACGACCCCGGTAAATGCCGATCACGTCATGAAGGCGATGACGCCTGGTGGAGCACTCGGGTCTGTTCTCGATGCGTTCGAAAAACGACCGGGCCAGATTGACATGGCCAATGCGGTTACGGATGCCCTCAATCGCGATCAACACCTCATGATCGAGGCCGGCACTGGAACCGGCAAGAGCATGGCGTATCTGCTCCCGGCCGCACTGCACGCGATCAATCGTGGAGAGCGTGTCGTAGTGTCGACCGATACACGGGCACTTCAGGAACAGCTGTATCAAAAAGATGTCCCCGATGTGCAGACGGCGGTTGATCGACTTGGAATTCCCGAGCCTGTCCGGGCGGCGGTGCTCAAGGGGCGAAGCAACTATATTTGCCTGCGGCGATGGTTTTCACAGGATCGGCGAGAGGCAAGTGACCCTGGTGAATCGTCAATGCGCGCCAAGGTGACCTTGTGGCTGGATGAAACGGAATCCGGAGATCAGTCGGAGCTCAGGCTGGACCCATCGGAGCGTGCCCACTGGAGACATATCGGGGCTGATGAGGATGCCTGCGTGGCAAACCAATGCCAGTTCAACCTCCGGAACCAGTGTTTCCTTTACCGGGCACGGCGCAAGGCCGAAAATGCCCATATCATCGTGGCAAATCACTCGTTGCTGCTGGCAGACACAGCACACAAGGTCCTGCCCGATTTTGATCGCCTCATCGTTGATGAAGCACATCACCTGGAAGACGAAGCCACCACGCATTTTGGTTACATTCTTGACCAGCGTGTGGTTGAAGGCATCGTCGAAGCGTTGGTTACGTCGCGCCGGGGTGGATCGAGTGGCGCCCTGGATCACGCTGATCAGTTTCTCTCCACATCTCCCGAATCGGTCGCAAGAAAGGTTGCACCGGAGGCGCGAGAGCGGATTCAGTCGTCGCTAGCGAGCCGAGCTCGATTACTGGATCTGAACAGCGAACTCTTTGTGCGGGTGGACAGGATGCTGCGCGATCAGCGCGCTCGCGGTACATATGGAACGTCGGTCCGGGTCACTGGCGCGGTACGAGGTCGTCAGGATTGGCTCGACATCGAGCAGCTGTGGGAGCAGCTCGACAGGGGTATTTACGAGCTTGAGGTATTGGTTCAGTGGTTGGTGCAACAGCTCGAACGGCTTCCCGAAACGCACGAACAGCCCGACAACCCCGCAAGCCTCGTTCGTGAAGAGTTGTGGTTGGAGCTGGTCTCCAGGGGCCGGGAGCTCCAGGAGTTCCGTCAGCGCCTGTCCGCGGTTGTTGTCGAGCCACAGGACGATACGATTTACTGGATCGAACAACAGGGCTCCAAGCGGAACCCGGCGGTTCGGGCTGCGCCACTGTATGTGGACGAATTGTTGCAGCAACGATTGTTCAACAACATGCGCACGGTGGTGGCGACCTCCGCCACTCTTTCAATCGACGGCAGCTTTGATTTCATCGGGAGTCGGATCGGGCTTCGAGATGCGACCGCGATGGATGTCGGGTCACCATTCGACCATGAAGCATCGACCTTGCTGTATCTCGCGGACGACATGCCATTTCCATCAGACGGCTCGTCCTACCAGCATGCGCTCAACGAGTCCATTATTGGTTTGTGCAGGGCGACGAACGGTCGTGCAATGGTCCTGTTCACGTCGTATGCGTCGATGCGATCGACGTATGAGGTGATTAAACCCGCTCTGGCAGAATCCAATGTCGCCGTCTATGCGCAGAACATCGATGCGGGCGCCAAGGCCTTGATTGACCGTCTGAAGGCGACCGAGCGCAGTGTGATTCTGGGTACGGCATCGTTCTGGGAGGGAGTGGATGTTCCTGGCGATGCGCTGAGCGCCCTTGTGATTACCAAATTGCCATTCCCGGTACCCAGTGACCCAGTGTTCCAGGCGCGGGCGGAGCTTCTGGAGAATGACTTCATGGAGCTATCGGTGCCAAAGGCCGTGTTGAAGTTCAAGCAGGGATTTGGCAGGTTGATTCGCCGGACCACTGACCGGGGTGTGGTGGCCGTGTTGGACCGTCGCGTGATCGCCAAGCGATACGGGACACACTTTCTCCAGTCACTTCCACCCACGACGCAGCGCATTGGCAGCCGGCGGGATCTTCCTGATTTTGCGAGCAGGTGGTTGTCGGGCGAACGGCTGCCAGAGATGCCGGAATATTTTGCCGACGAGTTCGATCCCTATGAAGGAGTTTGGCAATGAGTGGAACGATTAGCCGCAACCTCTCGCTGGAGCTTGTCCGGGTTACCGAAGCTGCCGCGCTTATGGCGGGTCGATGGATGGGACGCGGTCAGAAGGAGTCTGCGGACGGAGCCGCGGTCGACGCGATGCGACAGGTCCTGGATACCATCGAGATGGATGGCGTTGTGGTGATCGGCGAGGGCGAAAAGGATGAGGCACCCATGTTGTTCACAGGGGAAAGGGTTGGGCGCGGTGATGAGCCCAAGGTCGATATCGCCGTTGATCCGGTTGAAGGGACGCGACTCCTGGCGCAGGGTATGCCTAATTCGATTGTTGCCATGGCGGTGGCGGAACGCGGATCGTTATATGGCTGGCAGCACATTGCCTACATGGAAAAGATCGCTGTCGGCCCGGACGCTGTGGGCGCCATCGATATCGACGCATCGGTTAAGACGAACCTGGTTCGTGTGGCCGAGGCCAAGGGTGTCGACGTTTCCGACCTGACAGTCGTGATCCTCGATCGTCCTCGACACGAGGACATCATACGCCAGGTGCGCGACGCGGGAGCGCGAATGAAGCTCATCGTGGATGGCGATGTGGCTGGTGGGTTGATGGCCGCGATGCCAGGCACGGGGATTGACATGCTGATGGGAATTGGAGGCTCACCTGAAGCGGTGATCACCGCCTGCGCGTTGCGATGTGTGGGTGGCGACATGCAGACCAGGTTGTGGCCACGCAACGATGAGGAACGCACAGCGCTGAAGGAGCAGGACCTTGACCAATCGCGGGTTTATCATCTGGACGACCTGGTGAAATCCGAGGACGTGTTCTTTGTTGCGACCGGCATCACGGATGGCGAGCTGCTCCGGGGCGTCCACTATTTCCCCGATGGCGCAACGACACACTCACTGGTGATGCGGGAAAAATCCGGGACCGTACGATACATTGAGACGTCGCACCGGCTGAGCAAGCTCAGGAGCCTTGTGAACGTCCCATTTGATTAAAGAGGGTGGATGAGAACACGGTCGAATGATCGTCGACTGGCGCACATTGACGCAGTTTGCCTACTAGTGGTACATTGCCGCTAACGATCTGGCCATCAATGCAAACCTCAACGTGCCGATCGTTTTCGCCCACACGCGTTCACAAGCAAGTTCACACTCCAACCAGGCGCCTCCGATGCATCTTGCGGTGTTTCTGCTTGTGGAGAGATGAAGCTCCTGAATTTTGAAGGTACGACGTTTCCAAATTGACCCAGCCCGGTTGATTTGAACTGCTACCTTGCAGTTGGATTGCGCGGCGTACACCCTGCACATTCCTTGACAACGCGAGCAATCTTCACGACGTATCGGCATCGTTGCGCACGCGACACGCTCGATCGGCGATTGAGCGACAACCCCTGCCGGTACAACACCCCTACATTTGGAGGAACTGATTTTGACTGTTGATGAAGCTGTAACCGACGCCCCCGTAACGGACGCTGAAGAGAAACCGGCACGGAAGCCTCGCGCTCCCCGTCGCCGCAAGGCCGAAGCACAGGTGAGGGAGACAGCTACCGCCTCGCCTGACGCGGCGACAACGCCTGACAACGCGGATAGTGGAGAGTCGAACGCCAAAGCAACCTCCGAAACTCCGAAGGACGCGGGTCGTGAGGCGGGTTCGCCGAATGGCGCCTCGATCGACGAGGCGGACAACCGTCATCGGGATTCGCAAAATGGTTCCGGCAACCGACGAGGGCGAAACAAGAACCGGCGACCCCGAAAGGGCGAGCCTGGGGGAGATGTTGACAGCAGTATTCGAAATGCGACGCACATCCCCAACCGGCTGACCGTTGGCGACCTGAATGGTCGCAGTGATGAGGACCTCTGGCAGCTGGCGCGCGACTTTGAAGTGTCCGGTTATCTCAGGATGCGCCGGCCAGATCTCGTCACCAGGGTGCTCCAGGCGCAGACCGAAAAGGCGGGTCACAAGTTCGGTGATGGCGTCCTGGAGATCATTGAGGATGGATTTGGTTTCCTGCGTGGCTCCCGTTTCCTGCCCGGACCCAATGATATCTATGTGTCGCAATCTCAGATTCGCCGGTTTGGGTTGCGGACAGGTGATCGCGTAAGTGGCCAGGTTCGACCTCCGAAGGACAATGAAAAGTTCTTCAGCCTTTTACGCGTTGAGGCGGTGAATGGAGTTGACCCCGAGACGGCGCGGCGCAGGCCATCATTTGACACCTTGACACCGATCTTTCCCCTTGAACAGATATACCTCGAAACGCAGCCTAACGTGCTCTCGACACGGTTGCTCGACCTGGTTGCGCCAATTGGGCGCGGGCAGCGCGGTTTGATCGTGTCGCCGCCAAAAGCCGGCAAGACCCTGCTGCTGAAGGCGATCGCGAACGGCATCACCACCAATAGCCCCGACATGCACCTGATGGTTTGCCTGATTGGCGAGCGGCCAGAAGAAGTCACAGACATGCGGCGCTCCGTTGACGGAGAAGTGATTTCGTCGACCTTTGACGAGCCGGTGGAGGATCACACCAAGGTCGCCGAGATGGCGCTGGAGCGGGCCAAGAGGCTTGTTGAAGGCGGTCGCGATGTGACGATTCTGCTTGATTCGATTACGCGCCTTGCTCGCGCCTACAACCTGGCGGTTCCGCCGAGTGGGCGAACGTTGTCGGGTGGTATCGATCCAGTCGCGCTGTACCCGCCGAAGCGATTCTTCGGCGCTGCCCGGAACATCGAAGGCGGAGGGAGCCTTACGGTCGTCTCGACCTGCCTGATTGATACTGGCAGCCGCATGGACGATGTGATCTACGAGGAGTTCAAGGGTACCGGTAACATGGAGCTTCACCTGGATCGCAAGCTCGCGGAGCGGCGAATTTATCCGGCGATCGATATCCAGCGATCCGGCACCCGTCGCGAGGAGCTTCTACTGACGGAGGACACCTTGCGCCAGGTGTGGACCATGCGTCGCATGGTGTCGATGCTGGGAGGCAGTGAGGGTACCGAGCTGGTGCTGAGTCGGCTTTCCAAGACCGAGAAGAACGACGAGTTCCTGCAGACCCTCAACAAGGATATGTAATACGGATGTCGGCGAGTGCCGCAATGCCGACTGGATCTGCGTACCGCTTGGGCTGGAACGTCGCACTTCGCGCAGGGATTGCTTGACGCTCGGACACGGCAGCCGCGGCCCAGTAATGAATCCAGCCAATCGTGTCCAACACAAACCCGTCATGCTGAGTACCAGGTCACACGCATGTTGGCACCTACCCAACCACTACGATTGTCATGCTGAGCACGGCCGCATGGCCGCGTCGAAGCATCTCAATTTCGGACGACATCACGCATCGGGCATCGGTGACTGGGTCGATCGAGATGCTCAACAGGCGGTCCCATGGGGACCGAGCGAATGCGGCCCATCGACATCGCGCATCCGCACTCGCTCAGCATGACAACCCGCATGTGACACGGGACTGAGCCGCGACCGAATGGCCGCGTGTCGAAGCATCCCCCGGCGAAGCCGCTGCCCGCAGGGCAGAATGCAGGCATATCCCGCCGCTCAATGGAGACGGCAGCTGCGCTGCTGATGAGCGCGGGAACCCATTCGCTGTCAGGGTGACGGTCGTTGCTGAGGCGAGACGCGATGCGATAGACGCGCCACACAGGGTGGTTACATCTCTGCGATCCGGTTCCCGGAATGGCAATTTGTGAGTTTCGAATTGATGTACTGGACGTGTTGTTACTCAGCGAGCGGAACGTGCATGCGCTCATGCTCTTCGGGCTCGTTCATGTCTTCTTGCATTACCACATAGGTCTTGCCAGATGCTGTTGAGGCTGCTCCCGGCACACCATCCTTGTCGAGGGCGACGATGTTCATCTCGCTCTTGTAGGGATCATCGAGATGGGAGAGGTCAGTCATGGCCTGCTCAAGCGCATCGTCCAGGTTCATGCCGAAGCGCATGAAGGTGACGACGCTGTGGGCAGTCAGGCAGCGTTGCGCCATCTCTCCCCGCCCTGTGCAGGCGGCGGCGCCCCATCGATTGTCGGCGTAGTTTCCGGCGCCGATCACTGGCGAGTCGCCCATCCGGCCAGGATATTTCCATGCCCAACCTGAGGTGGAGACAGCGCAGGCGAGGTTCCCGTGGCGGTCCCGTGCGATGAAATTGACCGTACCATGAGGAATCTCGCCGATATCGGCGAAGTCGGGGTCGCTCGCGTTGGCGGCGACGAGTTCGCGAACCCGGGTAAGGTAAGACGCATCGCGGTCGTCCGCGTCATCAATCCGTTTTTCCCAGATGGTTTTCGCCTTCCGTGTCAGCAAATCTCGTTTCTGTAGCCCGCATTCTTCAGCAAGTTGACGAGCTCCATCGCCGGCAATCAGGACATGCGGCAGCGACTCCATCACATGGCGGGCAAGATCGACCGCATCCTGATAACCCCGCAACGCGCCAACAGAACCGGCTCGAAGCCCGGCGCCCTCCATCACGCTGGCGTCCAGCTCGACCTGGCCGAGCATATTGGGAAGACCTGAATAGCCGACAGTGTGATCGTCCGGATTTGCTTCGACGAGTCTTGTTCCAACAATGATCGCGTCAAGCGCGGCACCGCCAGCACGAAGTATCTGCATCGCGGCCGGCAGGCCGATCTTGCCATTGGAGGACGCGACGAGGATGGCTTCGTTCATTCATGCAGCTCCAGTTGAACTATTTGATGTTGAACCCCGCCTTGCGGAGCGCATTATCGAGCTCGTCGTTTGATGGCTCCACCAGCACCGCGTCGCCAATGATCAACGTGGGCACGTTGCGCCGTCCAGAATGTTGTTGAAGCGATTCGGATGCATTGCTGTCAGCTTCGATATCATGCTCGATCCAGGAAAGACCCAGCTCGTTGAGCCGATCGCGCGATCGGGCGACATCAGCGCAATATCGCTCACGGGCGTACATTACAATTTTGCTACCCGGCATCGTCTGGCTCCCGTTGTTCCTGCGAAAATCGAGCAAAGACCCGAGTCATTTCATCTGAATCATATCGCGGAAGCGGGGATTGTGAACCCATGGTTGCCGAAATTCGCACATCACGATCCTGCACCAGCCGTCCGATGCGCGCGAGTTCGATGCCCTCGTTCGAAAATGAAGTCTCAAGCGCTTCCCGCGCCGTCGCGGCGGCGGTGAACAGGAGAGCGCCTGAGGAGAGAAGTCCGTATGGGGAGATGTGCAAGGTGGCGCACAGGGCTCGCGTGACCGATGAGACGGGTATGTGATCGAGGTTCACCTCGAACCCAAGTCCAGCGGCATCCGCGATCTCGTGAATCGCGGTGGCGACGCCACCTTCGGTGGGGTCGTGCATTGCATGCACTTCCCCGTTTGCTTGCGCGAGCCGCGCATCCCTGACAATGGAAATACCGGGATCATGAATGAGGTCTCTCGCTGCGTCGATGGCGGCGTCTGGAATCTCACCGAGCGCGTTGGCGGGAAGCTCGGTGGCAAGGATCGACGTGCCCTCAATTCCGGCCGCGCGGGTGAGGTAAATATCATCGTCTGCCTGTGCGCCGCCTGGTCGAAGCATTCCGCGTGATCCTGGCATACCGAGCAAGGTTGCCGACAGCAACACCCGATCTATCCCCGGTGTCACTTCGGAGTGTCCGCCAATTAACGCGATATTGTCGGCTGCGCATGCGAGTGACAGCTCTTCAAACAATTTCTCCACGGCCTTCGCCCGGGTACCCACCGGAAAAAGGGCGGTGACGGTGATCCAGCGCGGTACCCCGCCAAGGCATGCGATGTCATTTGCGTTCACGGCGACAAGATAGGTCGCGGGCGATACGGTCGAAAAGGTGATGGGGTCGCTCTTCACGATGATGTCGTCAGTTGACCGGATGACCGCTGCGTCGTAGCCGGGTCCCGGCGGCACGATCACCGACGCATCGTCAGTGACAGCGTATTTTGCCAGCAGGCTCGCCAGGAGACCGGCGGGAAGCTTGCCAGGACTGAGGACCGTTTCCGGATTTGTTCGGTGATTGGCTTCAGGCATCGTTGCCAGTACCGCGGTCGTGCGCCTTCATGGATGTCGACGCGGTAACCTCGGCAATCTCCGTCACTTTCAGTTCCGCGTCATTCAGGCGCTGCTGGCAGGCGGCGATGAGCCGCATGCCGGCTTCATAGCGGTTCAACATATCGTCGAGTGACAGGCTTCCGGACTCAAGGTCCGCTACGATGGCTTCGATCATTTCCAGCTGGTGTTCGAAACTCTGTGACTCTTCGGTCTCGGTCAGTTGCCGCGGTGTCATTCGGTTTGGTCCCTTCATGCTCCAGGTTCCCGGCGCAGGTTCCCTGTCGCGACACCATCATGGAACCGCGCAACCACTTCGCCGCTCGCTGGTAGTTCTGAAATTGACGTGATCGTTGTGCCGTCGTTGGCGTTCTCCACCACGGAGAATCCCCGGCGCAAGATGTCGTGAGGGTGCAGGATGCCCAATATCGAGGACAGGACATGGAGCTTGCTGTTGTGCTTGTCGATCGTGGATTTCATGGATTTCGATGCCATCGCCAGGGAGGTATCCAGAGTCACCCGTTGCTTCGTGACGAGCAGGGTGGGTGACTGAAGTAGACATCGATGATGCAGCCCGCTCAAAGCCACTGTCCAGCCGGCCAGCTCGTCGACGACGGTGTTCGTGAGCATGGCCTGGCGATCGGCGAGATTGTCGCGCAGCACGGCGGCGTCGGGAAGCGCAAGCTCCGCCGCCGCGGACGGCGTTGCCGCACGAAGATCTGCGACCAAATCGCAGATTGAGATATCCGTTTCATGTCCGACCGCCGAGATCACAGGAAGTCCACTCCCGAACACGGCCCTGGCCACGATCTCCGAATTGAAGGCGGCTAGATCATCGGGTGATCCACCACCGCGTCCGACAATCAATACATCGAGATCATGTAGGCCGTTCGCGTACTGGATCGCTTCGGCTATCTGGGTTGGCGCATGGTCACCCTGAACAGCGGCAGGGATCAACACCAGCTCGACGAGTGGGAAGCGGTGCCGCGCCACTGTCTGGATGTCGTGCCACACGGCGCCACTTGAGCTGGTGACTACTCCGATTCGGCGAGGGAATACGGGGAGCTGGCGTTTGCGGGCCTCATCGAAGAGCCCTTCAGATTCGAGCTTTTGGCGCAGGCGCTCGAACTCAAGTGACATCAGTCCCTGGCCCTGATGCTCGAACACGTCAGTTTGAATCTGCAGTCGTCCCTGAACCTGGTAGTAGTCCGCCTGACCGTGGATCACCACTGCCTCACCTTGTCGCGGGACGAACCGCTGACGAGCGGCGGCACTTCGCCACATCACCGCGTCGATCGACGCATTTCCTTCACCAAGGGTGAAGTAGATGTGCCCGGATCGTGGGGTTGAGATTTTGGTGATCTCGCCCTCGATCCAGAGATCGGCGAGTAGCTCGTCACTGGTGACCACATCATGGATGTAGCTGTTGATGGTGCTTACGGGATAGATGCGTGAGGCCATCAGGTATACGCGTCGGTTTGCTCGGTGAGCCGAACCAGTGCGGAGCCGTATTCAACGGCTTGTGCGTTTTTCACCATGATCTCTGAAACCACTCCGGGCTTGTCCGCCACAATTTCATTCATGATTTTCATCGCCTCAATGATCCCGACGACCTGACCGACCTCGACTTCATCGCCGACTCGCACGAACGGATCATCGCCCGGCGAGGGAGCAGAGTAATACGTGCCAATCATAGGGGCGGTGACCATGTGCCCGTGGTCGGGTTGGGGCGCATTGGCTGGAAGTTCGTGAACGGCGAACGCTTCGGATTGTTGGTGGGTCGTGGCCGTGATCGCTCCCCGGAGACGAATCGACACACTGCCGGAGGTGAGATCGAGCTCGGAAATCCCTCCCTTGCTCATGAGCGAGATGAGCTCCCGAACCGCCCCAATGACTTCCGCCGTAGATGACTGCCCATTGTCTCGATCGGCTATATCACCGAAGCGTTCCATTCCGACTCCCCTTTATGCGACGCGCTCAATATAGGCGCCGTTCCGAGTGTCGATCTTCACCTGGTCACCTTCATTGAGGAACAACGGGACACTTACCACAAGTCCTGTTTCAAGGGTAGCTGGTTTGGTGCCACCGGTAGCCGTGTCGCCCTTGAACCCTGGATCAGTCTGGGTCACGGAAAGCACCACCGAGGTAGGCAGCTCAATATCGATTGGCTCGTCATCATGGGTCAGCAGATCGATGACGTCGTTCTCTTTCATGTAATTGGCGGCGTCACCAATGGTGGTCTCCATCAGCAGGATTTGGTCGAACGTCTCTGTGTCCATGAAGTGGAAGCTGTCGTCGTCGCGGTAGAGGAACTGCACATGTGAGCGTTCCAGTCGTATCGCATTGAACCTGGTTCCAGCCATGACGGTCTGCTGGGTTGTGGAGCCGGTGCGCAGGTCCCGTAGTGTCATCCGCATTTGGGCGGAACCACGACCCTGCTTGTTGTGCGAAAAATCAATCACCTTGAGCAGACGTCCGTCCAGCTCAAAGGTGCTTCCCTTACGGATATCTCCCGTATCAATCATCGGTGCTGTTATTCCTCCCCATCGTCTAAAGCGATATTGTCGCGACACCCTTTGGCGCCGTTGTGAGATTACGGTGGCCATCGCTGTCAACGACGGCAACATCTTCGATACGGACTCCGCCCCAGTCTGGCACGTAGAGACCCGGCTCGATGGTGATCACGTTTCCTGTTTCAAGCGGGCGGGTAGATCGCCTGCTGACAGCCGGCGCTTCATGCACGCGGAGGCCAAGGCCATGCCCAACCGAGTGGATCACGTACTCTTCGAGGTCATGGTCCGTGAAGACGTCACGCGAGGCGTTGTCCGGCGCGGACGCGTGAGCGCCCATGCGAATCGCTTCAAGACCTGCAATCTGGGCAGCAAGAACCGCCTCGTATATCGTAACAAGCCGTTGATCGGGCTTGCCGAGGCACACGGTGCGGCTCAGGTCACCATTATACCCGTCAACCCTGGCGCCCATATCGATGATGATGGGCTCACCTTCCGCAAGGGCACGGGAGCCTGGCCTATGGTGCGGTTTTGCGGCGTTTGGGCCAGATGCGACGATCGTGTCAAAGGCTTCCCCATCGCTTCCGGCATGGCGAAGCGCGTTGTGCACGAGGTTGGCGGCCTGACGCTCGGTCATGCCGGATTCGAACCGGGAGATCGCCTGGAGAAAGGCGGCATCGGTACATCTTGCCGCTTCGGCGAGGATTGCAATCTCCTGGCTGGACTTGACGGCTCGAAGGGAGTCAATCGCGTCGCCACTTGCCAGGATTGACACTGTTGGAGACACGGCATCTCGCAATGCAAACCAGGATGCGGCCGTTGTTGTCGCGTCTTCAACCGCGACTGTTCGTGAATCGGAACGTTCGAGCTGTGCGGCCACGCTGGCTGTCCATGACGCGCTCCATGGCACAACGTCGACTATCGCCGGAGGTACTTCCGAGATGGCCCAAGGCAGATTTGTCGGTGCGACATACAGGCAGGCGGCGTCGCTGGTGATGACCAGCACACCGGCGGATTCGTCGGCGGCGTGGTCTTCGGCGGTGTATCCGGAGAGGTAGTGGCGGTTTTCGGGACTGGTGATGACGATCGCATTCCACGCATTCGAATCGAGGATCCGGCGCACGGCGGAGATACGTTTATGCACGCTCATGTAAGGCGCTCTCCTGACCGCTGGCCGCGAAACCATTCGAGGGCCATGGTATATCCGGCTGGCCCGAAGCCAACGATTTGCCCGCGAGTGACTGCCGAAATCACGGAGTGATGCCGAAATTGCTCTCGCTGATGGATGTTCGACAGATGAACCTCAACGGTCTTGATGCCCGTGCCACTGATTGCGTCCCGGATCGCGATGCTGTAGTGGGAGAATGCGCCAGGATTGATGATCATGCCGTCGGCTCCTGGAGCATGTTCATGAATGAAATCAATCAGGGCGCCTTCGTGGTTCGACTGAAAATCCATCACGTCGATGCCGTAGCTGCTCGCGGCGTCTCGAATCCGTGAGAGGATATCCCCGAGCGTTTCATCACCGTAAATACCGGGTTCGCGGGTGCCGAGCAGATTGAGATTCGGTCCATTGACGAGCAGCAATTTCATTCGAGGCGGGTACTCCAGACTTTAACCAACAGGTTGCTGACCGGTTACGATGGCAGGCACATAGGCAGTGATATCAAAGGATTCATCGGAGCCTTCGGGTTGCAAATCGCCGGTGAACACGTAAACCGGTTGCAGGTATTGTGGCTGACCAACCGCGCCAGACGTGGTGTAGGCGATCGATACCCTGTCATACGTGGCGATTCCCTTGATGGTCGATCCTTGAGGATAGGCGTCGGTCGGGAGGTCGACATCAAGGTACGATTGCCGGCTCTGGACGAGTGTGAAGGCGTCGTCGACACCGCGAAGCCGGAATGTCTCCGCCTCGGTGATATCGGCCCAGCTTAGCCGGGCCTCCAGGATTGTCCCGCCAGGGCCAACGGTAACAGTGATGCCAGGCGTGGACGACAACAAAGGCGACGGATCCGCTGGAGTGAATCCTACGATCAGGCGCGCCGGTTGCTCAATCCTTGCCACGATGGTTCCTTCGCCGATGTTGGGTGGCAGCAGGTCGGAAATTCGCAACCAATCGCGCGCGTATGCGATGGCGGATTGGTCATCGGGCATCTCCTCGTCGGGCGCTTCGACGGCGGAAGTGAATTGAAGGAGCCCTGGTGTGGTATAAATGCTCCCTTCACCTTCGACCGTGTAGGTATCTTCACCCTGGCTTGTGATCTCGCCGTCCACTCCGAGTGTGTCCGCAATGTGGGAAACATCTTCCTCGCTGTAGCTCACTGACGTAAACCGGAAGATCGACGAATCTCGCGGCACGCTGTCACTGTCTCCTTGCCAGACCGATTCAAGCTCGAATGTGTAACCGAGCTGGTTCATGGTGGGCAGGTCAACGGGGGGCAGTTGAGGCGCGAGTTCGGATTCGCTTGCTGGCGCCTGTGTGGCGTCCTGGGCATTCACGACCTTCGCCGTCGGAGCGATGATCGCGATGTTCGTGAACATAGCGGCTACCATGTGTCGACGTGTCAGGTTCATAGTCATCCGGTGTGAACTCCCTGCTGTGTCTGGATCACGCGTTGATATTGACCGGGTCGATTTCAATCACCCGGCGAAGCTCGACGACCTGATCCCTGAGGAGGGCGGCCTTTTCAAATTCGAGGTTCTTGGCGGCCTTTTTCATCTGTGATTCGAGATCCTTGACCATCCGGGTCAGCTCGTCCTTTGGCAGCTCGTGGATCACGCCTTCGGTGGAACCGCCCGCCGCGTCATACCTTGCCGACTGTTCGGCGACTTCGCGAACCCGATCGGTGAGATCCTTGATTTCCTTAACAATCCCCTGGGGCTGGATGTTGTGTGACGTGTTGTGGGCTATTTGAATCTCTCGTCGGCGGTATGTTTCGTCGATGGCTGTCTTCATCGAGTCCGTCAGGTTGTCCGCGTACATGATGACCTGGCCATCGACATGGCGCGAAGCTCGTCCTACGGTTTGAATGAGCGACCCCGCCGAGCGAAGAAAGCCCTCCTTGTCGGCGTCGAGAATCACAACAAGTGAAACTTCGGGAAGGTCAAGTCCTTCCCGAAGCAGGTTGATGCCCACGACAACATCATGGATACCCAGGCGGAGGTCCCGCAGAATCTCAATCCGCTCGAAGGTATCGATCTCGCTGTGGAGGTAGTGGGTGCGTATTCCCATCTCCTTCAGATAGTCCGAAAGGTCCTCCGCCATCCGTTTGGTAAGTGTCGTGACCAGAACACGCTCGCCTTTGGCGATGCGCTGGTTGATTTCACCGAGCAGGTCGTCGATCTGACTTTTGGTTGGCCGGACCGAAATGCCGGGATCGACCAGCCCGGTTGGGCGAATGACCTGCTCGACGATTCTTGAGGAATGCTCGTATTCATACGGGCCAGGTGTGGCGGAGACAAAGATAGCCTGACCGACGGTTCGCTCGAATTCGGCGAATGTCAGTGGACGATTCTCCCGCGCGGATGGCAAACGGAACCCGTGTTCGACAAGGACATCCTTTCGTGACCGATCTCCGCCGAACATGCCGCGGATCTGGGGCAGCGTGATATGAGACTCGTCGACGAACAGGAGAAAATCGTCTGGAAAGTAGTCGATCAACGTCGACGGTTGCTCGCCTTCCTTCCGGCCAGAGAGATGCATTGAATAGTTTTCGATTCCGGCGCAATATCCGGCTTCCTGCATCATCTCAAGGTCGTACATTGTTCGCTGTTTGAGCCGGGCCGCTTCGAGAACCTTGCCGTTTTCCTCAAGGAACGCCACGCGCTCCGTGAGCTCATTCTCGATCTTTTGCAGCGCATCTCCCATTTTGTCGTTGGTGGTGACGAAATGCTTTGCGGGGAAAATATCCACGTCAGCTCGGTTCGACAGGATTTCACCGGTGAGTGGATCGACATCGACGATGCGTTCAACTTCGTCACCGAAGAACTCAATACGCACGGCGATCTCTTCGTACGCCGGATACACCTCCAGCGTGTCGCCCCTCACCCGGAAGGTCCCGCGTGTGAGGTTCATGTCGTTCCGGTCGTACTGGATATCAATCAGGTGGCGCAACACCTTGTCTCGCCGGATCGACATCCCTTTCTTGAGCGACACGGTGGTGCTCTGGTATTCCTCGGGAGTGCCGAGACCGAAGATACAGGAGACAGAGGCGACGATCAGCGTATCCCGGCGGGTGAGGAGTGATCGGGTCGCGGCGTGCCGCAGCTTGTCGATCTCCTCATTGATATCGGCATCCTTTTCGATGAACGTGTCCGTTCTGGCGACATAGGCCTCCGGTTGATAGTAGTCGTAGTAGGAGACGAAGTATTCGACGGCGTTCCTGGGAAAGAACTCCTTGAATTCGGCATAGAGCTGGGCCGCAAGAGTCTTGTTGTGCGCCAGGACCAGGGTGGGACGCTGGATCTGCTGCACCACGTTCGCCATGGTGAACGTCTTGCCAGAACCGGTTACGCCTAGCAGTGTTTGAAATCGGTCGCCTTGTTCGATACCGCTATTGAGCTGCTCAATGGCGTTGGGCTGGTCGCCAGTTGGCCGGAGTGGGCTGGTGAGTTGAAACTGAGGCATTGCCTTGCACCTCGTACCGTGCGTCTCACGGTTTATTCGTCATCGCGGGTGGATTTCAGCTCATCGTCTTTTGGCTGGTGCGCGGACGGCGCTGGATCATCTGGAAGGTGTGTTTCTGCTGTCGGTTCCAGACCTGCGTCCTCTTCTGGTTCGGCAATGGCGCCAGGCTCGAAGTCGGCGGTGGATGCGATGCTTTCGTGATGGTCACTGCCTGAGAGTTGATCCGGATGAAACCTGTAAAGCTCGGATTCAGTTTCCCCGATACCCATGATCTCATCGATGTGACGCACCGCCCAACGTTGTCCAGAGAATGGCAGGCGGGCGGTGGCTTCGTCCCGGTCGAACCAACCGGCATCCTGGAAATCCTCGGAGAGATCTACCGATGAACGATCGCTGACGGTGACAGCCAGCACTGGTGCCAGAACCACAGCATCACGTGCTTCATCGTAAAACTGGTTGACAAAATCGGCTGAATAAAACCGATCGATGGAAAGTCCGGCCAAGTCCTCAACAGCCTGGCGAGCGACGTCCGATGCTCGAGCGCCGGCGGCGATCTCATGATGAAAGCCTTGCCAGGTCTGCGCCATGGGGACGTCATTGCGCCGTTGGAGCAGGAGGAACTGTACCCGGGCGTTGAGACGTCGGAAAACGTATACGTCAACAATATCGGTGACGACAGTCGTCATCTCTTGCGGAACCTCCGGGCACTGATGGCTATCGATTAAACCGTCGCTTGATATGATCGACCCAGGATTGCGGCTGGTTACCGTGCGCTGGGGGCAGGTTGCTTACGACCCGGCCACGCCATCGAGTTTGGTTTGCTGGCGACGACGTCGACCCGCGAGCCGCGAACGGAACGAATACCATAACGATGGCGGCCAGCGCGAACGCAAACGCGAGCATGTCGTATTCCGGCGCCAGGTAAGCGGCAACGACCGCGAGGGCGAGCGCGGTGACAATCGGAACCTTCAGGAAAATACGACGAGCCGTATTCACGATCTGACGCATAGCAGGCTTCGAAGACTTCTGCTGATGTCGCATCGCATTTCGCTTTTGTTCGACTCGCTCCTGAAAGGAAATCGGGCGAGATCGAGCCTGTTTGAGAATCTCATCGACCTCGCGTTGAAGTCGATCATCCGGTGGTTCGGACTGGTTGGATGTCGTCATGATGCCAGATCCTTTGTGACAAGACGGCTGACGATTGTTCCATGCGCGTCAGTGCCTGAAGGGTTATGGTACCGCGGCAGGCGCACTTCGGAGTGGAGCACAACCATACTCGCGGGAATAGGGGTGGGCGGTGTGAGTGGCTATCGGTTCAACGTCATCGATCGGGTAGGAGTGGTCAGCTTTTTGGGTCCCAGGCACGGTTCCAAAATGATCGCCGCGGCATGCGGGGCAAATCACCGTTCGCTGGATGGTGTGTTGACGTATGTGCGTGCGCTCGATGAACAATGGGTTCGGGAAATTGAACGAGGACTCGAAGCATTCGATGGAAAGAGACCTCCAGAATCGACCACCGATGGCCTTTGGGGGGAGCACTCCGTGACAGGATCGTTGTGGCTGCATCCATTTCGAGTGATTGATGCGATTTCACGCCAGGCCAGCATGAAACCCGGTCCGCTGGGTCTGCTGGTGATCAACCTCAAGGAGCAGCGGATCATTGAGGTTGATAATCGATCGATCGGTTTGCGGAGGATCGATCGGGGTCGGGTCCGACGCAACGGCAAACCGACCAGGATGTTATTTCGATACCGCCTGCCGCCGGATTGGGCGATTGTTCCCTAACCCGCGCGTTTATCATTCTCGTTGTCTGACTGGTCCTTGCGGTTGCGCCGGAATCCACCGAAAAACATTCGTGACATCTGGTCTCCAAAAGAGTCCTTGTCGGCCTGACGCTGGGAATCGGTCATAGTTTCATCAATGCGGTTGATCGGCACTTCAAGGCGCGCTCGATCGTCCTGAGCCTGTTCGAGAAATGTGAACAACCTGTCTTCCGCGTTTTCAGACGTGTCAGCGACAAGGGCCTGAACGTTGCGAAGCTCATCGATGTAGTGGTCGATCCAACGGCAGATTGCTTCACGATTCGTGATCGCGATGTCCCGGTGCATTGCCGGATTTCCCAAAGCCAGCCTGGTCGTGTCGCGCAGCCCCGACGATGCCAGTGATCGCATGTCGCGCCAGGCCGGGTCGGAGGTGATGCCGCGAATCAGGGCGGCGGCGGACAGGAATGGGAGATGGCTCACGGCGGCCACATAGCTGTCATGTTCCGCCGGATCGACAAAGTAGGATTCCGCGCCAACCGCGGCAATGATGCCAAGCACATTTCGGATCGCATCGTCGTCCGCCGAAAGCGCCGGACTTACGACCCAGGTTGCCCCCTTGAACAGTTCCGCGTCGGCTGCCTCCAGGCTTTCAGATTTGCCCACCATGGGATGGCCCCCGATGAAGGAGACGGTGGTCGGCAACGAGCGCGACCACGCCATGACGTCGACCTTCGTGGAGCCGGTGTCGGTGACGATCGCGCCAGCCTTGAGGTCGTCAGCGATGTCTTCCATCACCTGCTTCATGGCTTGCACGGGTGTAGAGAGAACGACGATATCAGCGTCGCTCACGGCCTTGCTCAGCGACCACTCTGACTTGTCGATGGCGCCCATCTTTTTGGCCTGGTTTTGTCGCGAGACTTCTTCGTCATACCCGACAATGACGAGTCCATCCCTGTTTTCACGCGACCACCGCTTGAGTGCCAATCCAATGGAACCGCCAATGAGCCCCAGTCCAATAATTGTGACGTGCTGTGCCACCTTAAGTACTCCCTTCGTGACTGTCAGGATAATGAAGAAATGCTACGGCTCATAGTCGGTTACGTCGATCTCCCGAATCCAGCCTTCCAAACCGTCTTCTGTGCTGAACTTCATCCACCGATCGCCGTCGCGGGGAGAATCGGTCGGGGCGTCTTCACCGAGGTATTGCAATGGGGTGGAAGGTGGCAGGGTGTCGACAATACTGGTTGAGGTTGACGGTCCTTCGCGCAGGTTTATCGATGCGGAGTTGTTGAGCTGATAGTCAGGATCGAACTCATCTTCGTCATTCTGGTCTTCGATGGCACTGTCCGGAGGCGGTGTGGGTGTTGGTAACGATCCCTGATCATTGGGCGCATCCTGATTCGCTTGTTGTTCAGATCCTTCATTATTGCCTTCGGGCGCTTCGGTGGCAGGCGCCTCTGGATTGATCGACACCTGCTCGATGACCGTCGCGGATTTGTCGGTGCCGGACACAAAGTCAGTGGTGAATCCCTCCAACGCCGTGAAGATCACGGTAAAGGCAACGGCACAAAACGCAATGGTCAGGACCATTGATATTCCGATCATGAGGCCGGCCCGACGGGTACGATGACTCAGGCGGTGGGCAAGTCCCGGGTCTGACATGCAATCCTCTCTGTCGAGGGGTCATTGGGCGAAAATCATTCGAACCATGCAGTCACGCGGGAAGACGGGAATATGCCGCAATCACGAGGAGGACTGCCCATGGTATCGCGAAGTTTATACCACGCGACCGTCATTCAACTGGATGTGGCGCCACAGGTGGTACATTGATCACCAGTCTCACACGGGGTACGTATTTGATCGATGTAGAACATGACTTGCCGAACTGGTATACTTTGGGTAGCGTAATTGATCTCTTGTGATCAAACGTGGGCCACCGCCCACGTTTCTTGGTGTTCATGGATCAGCGCTCGCTTCGGTCTTCCACCTGAAGCCTGATCGACATAACCGTGTCGATGCTTGCCAGTTGGTGTTACGGACACGAATACACGAACCGTGAACAGAAAAAATAAAGAGGAGGTGCGCAGCATGAAGGGGGAACTTTACACCGCCATTGCCCAGATTGCAGCAGAACGTGGAATTCCGAGAGACGCCGTCCTTGCATCAGTGCAGGAAGCGCTGACATCCGTTTACAAAAAGAACACAGGCAGTGAAGAAGACGTTCGCGTCGAGCTTGACTCCAACTCAGGTGAGATGCAGGTCGTGGTCGTCAAGACTGTCGTTTCCGCTGTGGAGAATCCCGACACGGAGATGGCTGTGGAAGAAGCACAGCAACATGTTCCCGGCGCCCAGCCTGGCGATGTCGTAAAAATACAACGCACTCCTGAAAACTTCGGGCGAATTGCCGCCCAAACAGTGAAACAGGTTGTGCACTCGAGAATCCGCGATTTCGAGCGAGAGAATGTCTACCGGGAATATCAGGACAAGGAAGGTGAGGTCCTCAACGGTGTGGTCCAGCGGGCTGATAGCCGTGCCGTGATCATTGAGCTCGGCAAGGCCGAAGCCGTCATGCCGGCTCGTGAGCAGGTTCCCACAGAACGATATCGAACGAACCAGCGAATCAAGGTTCTGTTGACGGAAGTCAACAGTCATTCGCGTGGCCCACAGCTGATTGTCAGCCGGTCGGATGCGCGACTGATACGCCGCCTGTTCGAGCAGGAAGTTCCGGAAATCCAAAGTGGCGCCGTCGAGATCATGGAGATCGCGCGGGAGCCCGGCCTCCGATCTAAGGTTGCGGTTGCCGCTCGACAGGAGAAGGTCGATCCGGTGGGTTCGTGCGTAGGTGTCCGGGGTGTTCGCATCCAGAATATCGTCAACGAGCTTTATGGCGAAAAGATTGACGTTATCGAGTGGGCGTCCGATACTGCGACGTTCATCTCCAATGCGCTCAGCCCGGCGAAGCCGACGAATGTGGCGCTCGGTGAGGACGGAGACCAGAGGGTTGCGACGGTGATCGTGCCGACCGACCAGATGTCGCTGGCGATCGGCAAGGAAGGGCAAAACGCGCGGCTTGCATTCAAGCTCACTGGTTGGCGCATCGACATCAAGGGGCCTGAGTCGCTGCTGGAGGCGGGCGCGGACTTCTTCCGAAGCGCGCGCGAATCGGCGGGAGGCATGATGCCGGACTTTGGCTGGCAAGGGCGACAGCCTCGGGCAGTCCAGGCCGACGGAACCATCTCGGTCGCGAGCAAGACCTATGGTCCGTTGGCGGAAGAGCTGGCTCGACGACAGGTTGATGTCGATATCCAGAAGGGCGTGGTCGAGGTTTTCTACGAGCGCGAGCTGCGCGCGAGGTTCGATCAGGAGACTGGCGAGGAGCTCGACCTCGACGGTGACGTCGATATTGCCGCGATGAGTGGCGCGTCCAAGCCGGATGAAGAGTAGGAAGGGCCGCCGCATATGATGGCGAAGGCTCCGAATCCCGAGGCCGGCAAACGGCGGCACAAGGGTCCGAGACAAAAACATGTGCCACAGCGGACGTGTATTTCGTGCCGCGAAAAGGGAGACAAACGAGGTCTCATTCGTATCGTGCGTGCTCCAGATCACTCTGTGGCGATCGATCCCACGGGCAAGCGAAACGGTCGAGGCGCGTACCTGTGCCATCGGCGGGCGTGCTGGGATCGCGCACTTACCGGGACGAAGCTGGATCAAGCGCTGAACACCGAGATTAACGACGAATCTCGTCAGGAATTACAGAAGTTCGCGGCTACACTCGGCGAAGACGTGCTAGATCGTACCGCGGCAGCTTCATAAAAAAGGAGACGGCAACATGGCTGATACACGAGGACGCGGGCGGAATGCACCACGCACCGCCGGACGACGCGGTCGTCGAAGCGGAAGCGGGTCGGCGCGTACTGTTGCGGTCAAGCGAGTCGCGCCAGCGGAACGAGAACCGGTGGTCCTTCCACCAGTACTTTCTGTGTCTGAGTTGGCCGACAAACTTGAAATGAGCGGCATTGAGGTGATTCGCGAGCTGATGAAGCTTGGGATCATGGCCAACCTGAACCAGCAAATCGACTATGAAACCGCAGCGAAAGTGGCGACAGAGCTCGAATGGGAGACGCTGGAGGAAGAGACCGCCGCGAAGTCCGCGGTGTCAGATTTCGAGACACGACGACTCGAGAACGATCAGGATCCGGAGGCGGTTGTACGACCGCCCGTTATTACGATCATGGGTCACGTGGACCACGGAAAGACCAAGCTGCTCGACAAGATCCGGTCCGAAGACGTGGCGGAAGGCGAAGCGGGCGGTATTACGCAGCACATTGGCGCCTACCAGGTGGAGACGCAGGGCCGCAAGCTCACCTTCCTTGACACGCCCGGTCACGAGGCATTTACCGCCATGCGGGCACGCGGCGCCCAGGCGACAGATATCGCCGTGCTCGTTGTCGCGGCTGATGACGGAGTGATGCCGACAACCCGAGAAGCGATCGCCCATATCAGAAGTGCCAATGTGCCCATGGTGGTTGCGCTCAACAAGATCGACCTGCCGACAGCGAACCCCGATCGGGCAAAGCAACAGCTTTCCGAAGCGGGAGTGATGCCGGAAGAGTGGGGCGGTGACGTGCCACTGGTCGAAGTTTCCGCCAAGGATGGTCAGGGGATCGAGGATCTTCTCGAAGTGCTTCTCCTGGTGGCTGATGTCAACGATCTCAAGGCGAATCCGGACAAGATGGCCTCTGGCGTTGTCGTTGAGGCCCGGGTGGACAGCAGCCGTGGTCCTGTGGCGACATTGCTGGTGCAGAGTGGCACAGTCAACCTGCGCGAGGCAATCGTGGCCGGAAGCACCTGGGGCAAGATCAAGGCCATGTTCGATGATCGCGGCAAGCGCGTCCGACGAGCTGGCCCCAGCACACCTGTTGAGGTGCTCGGACTTATGGAAGTCCCGGGAGCCGGTGACACATTCCTCGCATTTGAGGATGAAAAGTCCGCCCGGCAGCTCGCGGAGAAGCGGCATGCGCAACGCCGCATTGACTCCTTGACCGAAAATCGACCGATCAAGCTGACCGAGCTGTACGATCAGGTGCAGGAAGGCTCCACCGCTGAGCTCCGGGTGATCCTCAAGGCCGATGTGCAGGGATCACTGGGTGCAATTCAGAATGCCTTGCTGAAACTCAATGAGGATACCGATCAGAGCGTTCAATTGTCGATTCAGTTCGCTGGGACGGGTGCGATCTCGGAATCCGACATCAACCTAGCCTCAACCACGAACAGCATCGTGATTGGCTTCAATGTCCGGCCGGATGTGGCCGCGAAGCGCTCAGCAGACGTGACAGGTGTGGATGTCAAATACTACTCGATCATCTACAACCTGCTCGATGAAGTGAAGCAAGCCATGACTGGCCTGCTGGCGCCTGTATACGAAGATGTCACTGATGGTTACGCCGAAGTCCGTGAGACCTTCAAGCTGCCTTCGAACGACGTGGTAGCTGGGCTCTATGTACTGGACGGCAAGGTGATCAGGAGCTCACGCGCGCGCGTGCTGCGTAGCGGTACCGTGATGTTCGAGGGTGGAATTTCGTCGCTGAAGCGCTTCAAGGATGACGTCCGGGAAGTCTCCGCGGGCTACGAATGTGGCCTGGGACTCGAGGGATTCAACGACATCCAGGTTGGTGACCAAATGGAATTCCTGCATCGCGAAGAAGTCGCACGCAGCTAGGCTGCTGCCCGCACGGCGCCTAACCACGCCGGGAAAGCGAGTATGCCGTGACACGACGTACGCGACAGGTCGGTGAGTTGCTCAAGGAGGAGCTCACCGACATCATCCGGCGTGAGGTAAAAGACCCCCGCATTGGATTCATGAGTATCACCGAAGTTGACGTGACGCCCGACCTGCGGCAAGCCAGGGTGTATATCAGTGTGCTCAACGAAGAGGAACGGTCGGGCACCATGGATGCGCTCATGTCCGCTTCGTCGTTTATACGCCACCATCTCAAACCCAGGCTTCGGATGCGGCAGATTCCCATGCTCGAGTTTCGCAACGACAGATCCATGGCCTATGCGCAGCACATTACCGAAACGCTTCACCAGATCAAGCGGGAGGATGCCGAGACGCAACGCCATCGAGATGGAAAATCGGATTCGGGAGAGGCGGTGAAATGACCACATCATCTTGGCGGCTTGATGTCGCCTCGGCTGGTGAAGCCCTGGAATTGCTTCGCGGTGCGCGTCTGGTGCTCATACCGACGCACCAGAATGTCGATGCCGATGGACTCGCTTCAGCGATAGCGATGAGCATGGCATTAGCTCAAATGGGAGTGACCGCCCGCCCAATGGTGTCTGACGGCCAACGTCCACACCAGCTAAAGTTCCTGCCTGGTTTCGATGAGGTGCTCGTCTATGGCAAGGACGACCTACCTGAGTATGACCTGCTGTGTCTCGTGGACTGTTCCGATCGGCGGCGCCTTGGCGATTTCTATGCGGATGATCCGGAACGGGTGAGTGGCCAGATCCCGATCGTCAATATCGATCACCATGTTACCAACGACCGGTTCGGTCAGGTGAATATCGTTGTGCCGGAAGCCGCCTCCGCGTCGGAGATCGTTGCTGACATCTTGCAGGCGTGGGAAACGAACATCACCAGGGAGATCGCCCAGTGCCTGCTCGCTGGGATTTATGGAGACACACTGGGATTGCGCACTGATTCGACGACATCTCGCACGATGCGCACCTCCGCCGACCTGGTTGACGCCGGCGCCGACCCGGTGCCTATCGTCGATGCACTTTTCCGCGTGAAGCCGCGCTCATCGGTTTGCCTGTGGGAGAAGGCGCTGCGCAATGTTCAATACACGGGCGGGCTTATCTGGACCGAACTTACGCAGGATACGTTCGACCGCTGCGGGGCGTCGGCTTCCGAAGCAGAGGGAATGGTGAATTTCCTGGTCGGGACGGAGGGCTCCGGCGCGGCGGCGATCCTCTACGCGAATGACAAGGGATGGCGGGTGAGCATGCGCAGCCTGCCAGACAGCGTTGACGTGGCGAAAATCGCCGCCGAGTTCGGTGGTGGCGGGCATCCTCGTGCCGCTGGTGTGCAGATCGACGGCGATGAAGCAGCAAAACGTGCATTTGTCGAACGCGTGGGTAAACTCGCGCAGAATAATCGCTGACCTCTCGTGCCTCGCCGACGTCCCCCCACGCATACCAGCGGGTTTCTCAATATCGACAAGGCGCCTGGATGGACCAGCCATGATGTCGTCGCCAGGGTGCGGCGGATTCTTGGAGAGCGACGTGTGGGCCATGCCGGCACCCTTGATCCCGCGGCTACCGGGGTGCTACCGGTCGCTGTGGGCCATGCCACCAGGTTGTTGCCGTTCCTCGATGATAGCGACAAGACCTACGTGGCCACGATTCGATTTGGTGTCGAATCCGACACGGGCGACCGCGATGGTCGGTTGACGGCAAACTCGTCAGCGATTCATGTCAAGGAAGAGGACTTGATCCGGGTTCTTGCCCAATTCATTGGTCCGCGGGAACAGGTTCCGCCGATGCACTCCGCTATTCGCGTCGGTGGACGACATCTCTATGAGCTGGCAAGACAGGGTGAATCAATCGACATCCCCGTGAGGCATGTCTCGATCGAGGTCTGCGACCTGGTGAAATGGGTGCCACCAACGGCGACCTTACGGATTGTGTGTTCCAAGGGGACGTACGTCAGGTCGCTGGCCAGGGATGTCGGTATCGAATTGGGGTGCGGGGGCCTGCTTGCCAACCTGGTCCGGGTCAGGGCGGGTCCGTTCCATCTCGCGTCGAGCATTTCAATCCACGAACTGGAAGACAGGCTTCAGCGGTACGGATGGGAGCGGATTGCGCTACATCCTGATTTCGCCATGAGAGCACGTGAAATCGTCATTCTTGCGGCGGATGAAGAGCAGCGATGGTTTAATGGGCAGGAGATTCGTCGATCCGCGCTGAGCGACGGCGATGCGCGCGTTTATGATTCCAACGGACTGTGGATTGGGGTGGGCAACTTCGAGACCGCGGAAGATTGTCTGCGTCCAAAAAGAGTAATTCGTGAGAGTACACAATGACTAGGATCGCGGAGCCGCTGGAAAAGCTCACTGAACTCACACGCGAGGATCGTGTGGTGACTATTGGCACGTTCGACGGTGTCCACCGCGGGCATCAGATGCTGGTGCGGGCGGCGACTGAGAGGGCACACAATCTTGCGCTTCCGCTCACCGTGATCACGTTTGATCCACCGCCGATTGCCGTGCTTCGGCCAGATCGATTCGCGGGCACAGTAGTCACGACGCAGCGGAAGGTCGAGCTGTTGAAGCAGGCCGGCGCAGACAGTGTCGTGGTGTTGCCCTTCACGCACGCGTTAGCGGCTCTTACGGCGGTCGAATTCCTTGATGCGCTAGTGGTGCCAGGACACGTGCGGGAGCTCTTCGTGGGCGAAGGGTTCGCTCTCGGACACAACCGTGAAGGAACAGTCGATGTCCTGACATCGCTTGGGGGTAAACGTGGCATACGTGTGGTGGCGCTGACGCGTGTCGAAAGCAACGGGGTCATTGTTTCCAGCAGCGCAATCAGGCGGGCCATCATGGAGGGGGATGCCGGCACGGCATCCCGCATGCTGGGGAGGAAGTTCCGGATTGAAGGAGAGGTGATTCACGGTGCTCACGTAGGTCGCACGATCGGGTACCCGACGGCGAACGTGCTCCCACCCGAAGGGCAGATTCAGCTGGCGGACGGGATCTATGCCTCACTGACGCACCTGCCAGGACGTTCACAACTCCTCCCGGCGATGACTTATATCGGCACGCGCCCGGCACTCAATACCGGTCGCAGGTTGATCGAGACGCATATCCTGGACTTCGATGGCGATCTCTATGGTCATCGCATTTTCGTGGAGTTTGTCGAGCGGCTCCGGGCCGACGCGGACTTCCCCACAGTTGACCAGCTCATTGCGCAGTTGCGTCACGACGAGGCGCAGACCAGAATCGTCCATACCAGGTTGGGACGGGCGGCGGGGCTGGCGTCGTAGAAGCTGGATTTGTGCGAATGCCGTATTTTTGGTAAGATAGGACACGTGTCGCTGATAACACGGTGACGGCGAAGTACCCGTTGCCGTTGTTTTCTGTGTCCGCATTGATACTCAATTATTCCAGGAGGCAAGCTATTTCTAGACCGGTTCAAACTCGCGTCAACGACCGTATTCGTGTTCGCGAGGTACGACTCATTGACGACGAGGGACAGCAGATCGGGATCGTTCCGACGCGCGAAGCGCTCATGATGGCGCGGGAGAAGGGGCTGGATCTCGTTGAGGTCGCCGCGAACGCACAGCCGCCCGTATGTCGTCTTATGGATTACGGCAAGTATCGCTATGAGCAAAGCCGCAAGGAGCGAGAGACCCGCAAGCATCAGCACGTGACCAAGGTCAAGGAAGTTCGTGTCGAGCCGAAAATTGGCGAGCATGATCTCCAGACCAAGGGACGTCAAGCCGAGCGATTTCTCAAGGCTGGCGACAAGGTCAAGTTGTCTGTGCTGTTTCGCGGCCGATCAATAACGCACCCTGAACTCGGCAGAGATCTTTTGCAAAAGCTTTCTGAGCAACTCAGTGACATCGGAGCCGTCGAGCAGGGCGCCCGCATGGAAGGGCGCACCATGACCATGTATATCGCTCCGGCACGCACGAAATCCGAGGGTAACGGCAAAGAGGAGTAAGTCGCGTGGCAAAGCAAGGAAAGTTGAAAACCCACAAGGGTGCAAAGCGTCGATTCAAGATCACGGCGACTGGCAAGATCATGCATGCGAAGGGGATGAAGAGTCATCGCCGCCGCAAGAAGTCGCCACGCGTGAAGCGCCAGTTTGACAAGATGCTGGAGATGCACCCTACATCCGCCAGGCGCGTTCGGAAAATGCTTCCGAACGGTCTTAAATAGCAATTCACACTTCGCGTGGCACACGCGTGATGAAGGAGTAACTACGATGGCTCGTGTCAAGAGGGGTGTCGCCGCACACCGCCGGCATCGCAAGGTCCTGGCGCAAACCAAGGGACATCGCGGTACCCGGAATAGATTGTTCAAGCGCGCGAATGAATCGATGATGCGGGGGCTCGCGTTCCAGTATCGTGATCGTCGCAACCTAAAGCGCGAAATGCGCAAGCTCTGGATTCAGCGTATCAACGCCGCCAGCCGCGCCAATGGCTTGCAGTATTCTCGCCTGATTCACGGACTCTTGCTCGCTGGCGTCGATATCGATCGCAAGATGCTTGCCGACCTTGCCGTGCGGGACGACGAAGCGTTCAGCGCCATTGTCGAAGCGGCGCGGCAGGCGCTTCCGGCAGCCGCGTAGCTTTCGTGCCTGAGCTCGACCATTGCGTTGCGGGAGCGATGATCACAAGCGCAGCAAATTCACACGTGAAACTGATGCGCTCGCTCGGAAGCCGGAAAACCCGGAATGCTGAGCGAGCGTTTCTCGTGGAGGGACGCCGGCTGGTCGAAGACGCCATTGGCGCTGGAGTCCAGTTGCATTCACTTTTGATCCGCGAAGACATCAACATTGGGTGGGTGAGTCAACTGGGGATCGACCCTGTCATTGTGCACGTCGTGGAATCTTCGGTGTTCAATGCGTCGAGTGAGCTCGAACACAGCCAGGGCGTCGCGGCGATTTGTCATCTGCCGGGTGCATTTGGTCCTGGAGCCTTCACCGGGAACGCCTTGTTGATCATCGATCAGGTTCGGGATCCTGGCAACATGGGCACGATTCTTCGATCAGGAGCGGCATCGGGCATCGGGGCAGCCCTTGTCACGCCAGGAAGTGTCGATCCGTACGCGCCCAAGGTGGTGAGGTCGGGTATGGGTGCGCACTTTCGCCTGAATATTGGCGTTCATGATGACACATGGTCGAAAATCATTCGTGAATCGGTGATGACGGTTGTCCTGGCTGACATGAAAGGCGATTGTGCCTATGATGAATTTGACTGGACAAAACCGTTCACGGTGGTGGTCGGGGGCGAAACCGAAGCGTTCTCGCCAGTGCTTGTCGAGCTGGAACACGTGACCGTGCGCATACCGATGGCACGAAATGTGGAGAGCCTGAATGCAGGCGTGGCCGGCTCGATCCTGATGTTCGAAGCGGCACGGCAACGGAGGAATCAGGTCGGCCCAGGCTGATTTGTCGACAATACCGCGGTTTTTGGGTACAATCCGTGATTGAAAACGTGAAGTTCCAAAGCCAGATCGGGGGTTGTCACTCGATGATGACCCTCGCTTGAAAGGAAACACCATGCGAAAGCAGGAACTTGTCAAGGCCGTCGCGGAATCGATGGGCTCCAGTGAGTCGGAAGCGTCAAAAGCGGTCAACGCAGTTTTTGACGTGATCGAAGGTAGCCTTGCCAAGGGTGATGATGTGACTGTTAGTGGCTTCGGTTCGTTCAAGGTTGTTGAGCGGTCCGCGCGTGAGGGGCGCAATCCGCAGACTGGAGCGTCCATGACCATCGCCGCCAAGAAGGCGCCAGTCTTCCGTGCTGGCACGCAACTCAAGCGAGCCGTCGAGGGATAATCTTCTTCGATCAACGGTGCTTCACGACGCGATCCCCGATGCATGAAAATCTCGCATCGGGGATCGTGTTGCATGCATCACACGAAATCCGGTTGATTGCCAGGTGAAAAGCGCCGGTGGTAACGAGTGGGCGCCTTTTCGTTTGGGAGCCCGTGCCCGGGATCGCTTCCTCGTGTCAGCCCAATTCGCCAACTTCCGTGGCCCCGGGCGCCTGGGCGATGCGTTCCGCGATTCGGACTGGCAGACGTTGTTCGCTGCTTCGTAGCGCGACGCCGATGGCGTTTTCGATCGCCAGCTCGTTGGAGCGTCCGTGGGAAATGATCGCGGTACCGTCCACGCCGAGCAAGGGAGCGCCTCCGATCTCGGCGTAGTCGAGTCGCCTGCGCAATTCCCGAAAAGCCGGACGGAGGGCATACGCGGCAAGCTTCCTGATCGGTGATGTCGTAAGGAGCTCTTTCAGCAGCTCTGTCAGGAATGTGACCGTGCCTTCGGCCGTCTTCAGCGCCACGTTGCCGGTAAAGCCGTCGGTGACAACGATGTCCACAGAACCCAACGTGATGTCCTTGCCTTCCACGTTGCCACGGAAATCGATACCTGAGGTGGCGGCAAGGAGCTTGTGCGCGGCCAGCGTGAGCTGGTTTCCCTTTCCGGGTTCTTCGCCGTTGCTGAGGATGCCAATGGTGGGTTCGGGTACATTGAGCACATAGCGGGCGTACGTCTGTCCCATCAGGGCGAACTGAACAAGGTGGACGGGCTTCGGGTCCGTCACCGCTCCGAGGTCAAGCACAAGCGTCCTGCCTGACAACGAAGGCATATAGGAGGCGATGGCGGGACGCTCCACCCCGGTGATTCGTCCGAGGCTCATGAGCGCACCTGCCATGACCGCGCCGCTATTGCCCGCCGAGAGCATTGCCGCGGCTTCACCCTCCTTGGTTGCGCGGATAGCTCGAACCAGGCTGCTATCCGGTTTTCGCCGCACCGCCTGTGCAGGATGGTCGTCCATGGTGACCACTTCTGAGGTGGCGACGATGTCAATCTCGACGCCGGAGTGGTCAGCCGATTGCAGGGCTGCGTGGATATCGCGTTCATCACCGTACAGTTGCAGTGACGTGCCAAAGCGCCTTGCGCCGGAAACAGCACCAGCGACCACCACCGCTGGGCCGTGGTCGCCGCCCATCGCATCGACTGCAATCACCGGTCTAGTCGGCATTGGACTGAATCTCCAGAGACTACTGACACGTCCCGCGGTGGTATCGTTGACTGCTGATCGCTATTGCCTAGACGTCGAGGTTCTGGACATCCTGTGCGTGCGACTGAATGAATTTTCGGCGAGGTGGAACCGCGGCGCCCATGAGCATGTCGAACGTTTCATCGGCAGCCTGAGCGTCGTCGATAGTGACCTGGATCAGGGTTCGGCTGTTTGGGTCCATTGTGGTTTCCCAGAGCTGAATGGGGTTCATCTCGCCAAGACCCTTGTATCGCTGCAATTCAACGTTTTCTCCACGTTCCTTCATGACCTCCGCGAGCTCCCGGTCGTTGTACACCCACTGCTCACTTTTGCCACGGCCGATGCGAAAGAGCGGTGGCTGGGCGATGTAGATGTGGCCTTCGCGAATGAGCGGCTCCAGGTGCCGGTAGAAGAATGTGAGGAGCAGTGTGCGAATGTGCGCACCGTCAACATCGGCATCGGTCATGATGATGATTCGATGGTAGCGGAGTTTGGAAAGGTCAAACTGTTCGCCCACCGATGTTCCAAGAGCGGTGATGATGGTACGGATTTCATTGTTTTGAAGCATCTTGTCGAGCCGCGCCTTTTCCACATTGAGGATCTTGCCTCGAAGTGGAAGGATGGCCTGGAAGCGCCGCTCGCGACCCTGTTTTGCTGAGCCACCGGCCGAGTCGCCCTCGACAATGTAGAGCTCCGATCGAGAGGGATCGCGCTCACTGCAGTCCGCCAGCTTGCCAGGAAGGCTGAAGTTGTCGAGTCCGCCCTTGCGCTGGACAAGCTCACGAGCCTTCCGCGCCGCTTCCCGCGCCCTGGATGCGTTCAGGCATTTTTCGATAACTCGACGCGCCACCTGGGGATTCTCTTCGAGGAACGCCCCGAAGGATTCGTTGACAACGCTTTGTACGGCGCCTGACACCTCCGTGTTGCCGAGTTTGCCCTTGGTTTGGCCTTCGAACTGCGGGTCCGCGATCTTGACCGACACGATTGCCGTGAGGCCCTCACGGACATCATCGCCGGAGAGGGTTTCGTCATTTTTCATGAACCCGTTGCGTTTGGCGTAATCGTTGATCGTGCGCGTCAGCGCCGTCTTGAACCCGGTAAAGTGGGTGCCGCCCTCCGCCGTGTGGATGTTGTTTGCATAGGTCCAGGTCGTCTCGGTGAAGCTGGTGTTGTACTGCAACGCCACTTCAATGTCAACATCGCCTTTTGGCGTCGTCACCTCTCGGTGGACGTGAAAGGGATTATCGTGAATCGGACCCTTCGTTCGATTCAGTTGCCGCACAAGCGAATTGATACCGCCTTCAAAATAGAACGACATTTCCTGATCGCTGCGCTCATCAACCAGTTTGAGGCTCAAACCGCTTGTAAGGTACGCGGTCTCGCGAAACCACTGGACAATCAATTCAAATTGGTAATTCAGACCGTCGGTGAAGATTTTGCTGTCGGCGAGAAATCTCACCGTGGTGCCGTGACTCGACTTGGTCGTCTTTCCGACGATCTCCACGGGGCCAGTTGCCAGTCCACGGCTGTATTCCTGGCGATACACGCCGGGATCACCTTTTTTGACGACCTCCACCGAGGTCCATTCGGACACCGCATTGACGACCGATGAACCGACGCCATGAAGCCCACCGGAGACCTTGTATCCGCCGCCGCCGAACTTGCCCCCAGCATGGAGCGTGGTCATGATCAGCTCAAGCGCCGATTTTCCGGTTTTTTTGTGGGTGTCGACGGGTATTCCGCGACCGTTGTCGGTGAACGTGACGACATTATCTTTTCCGATGGTGCAGGTAATCGTGTCGCAATAGCCGCCAAGCGCTTCATCAACCGCGTTGTCAAGGAGCTCCCGGATGAGTTGATGGAGGCCGCGCTGACCGGTATCTCCGATGTACATGCCAGGGCGCCGTCGCACGCCTTCAAGACCCTCGAGGACCTGAATCTGGTCGGCGTCGTATCGTGGCTCAGCCACTGCGTCTTTCAGTTCGGTTGCCATGTGTCGTACTCCTTTTGAGACAATAGTGACCATGTTGAGCGGCGCCGGGATTAGAGTGGTGTTTGCGACACCGTGGCGGCGTTCGGAGGTGGAGAGAATTTCTTCAGCAAGAGATTGCGATCGTGATAAAACATCATGGTGGCAACCGCGAGTCCGGTGCCGAGAAAGCTGTTGACAAGAATGGCGACTGGCAACCCCGGTGGTGAGAAGATCATCACGTCCCAAAGTCGCAGCGCACCAGTTGCAAGCAACACCGCCGCGACGGAGAACCTAACCGTTGGACCAAAAAACGCCTGAGTGATCAGTGCGGATCGTTTCAAGGCGCTGAGCGGGCCGATATCATCGAGAATGATCGAGGCGAGGACGAACCGCGCATAAATCGCTACCAGGCTGGCGACCATTACCAGGAACAACGCGACAAGCGCCGCGAGGTTCAGGCCGAGTACCAGCAGGAAGCCAGCGACGAGTAACAGCGGAATGAGCACCACGCACGCCGCGGCGAAGATCAGGCCAATAAACGCGAGGAATCGCATCCAGGACTTGAGAATGTAGACGACGAGAGGACCGGGTGACAGCTCCTTCCGGACGATGATCAACGCCAACGGCACTCGCCAGCACACCGCGATCAGTGAGGCGATAACCAGGAACAACATGGAAAGTCCCAGCACGCCGACGATGCCGCCGGGATCACGAAATCCCATACCCAGCTCTGTCCAGATGGATGGCAATTCACTGCGATCAACCCCGCTTGTCAAACCTGGCGCGAAGAGCGAAGTGACGACACTGAACAGGTTTTCCCGCGACAGGCCAGAGAACACCGACGGTATCATGCTGCCAATCACATCGTTGATCCGTGTGGTCTCGCCGAGGAGGCCGAGCTGCTCCGCCGCAAGGTCACCGTTTTCGCCGCCCTGGTCTGTCATGACGTCCGCGAGCGGTTCCGTAATACGGGTGATCGGAATTTGAATGCCCATCCACAGGAACACATCCATCAGGATCGGGATGATGATCAACCAGGGGCGTGCAAGCGGGAGGGAGAGACCAGATGCAACTGTTTCATTTACTCCGGAAATCTCCCGAGAGGCCTCCCGGAGTTTCTCATTGGCTGCTGGTGACAGTCGTCGATTCACGCTAACCCCATATCGTCAAGTTTGAGTTCGTCAAATCCAAGATGGTGTCCCAATTCATGAAGCACGGTTATCCTGATTTGGTTATCGAGCTCCGCACCTGTCCCAAACGCGCGACGGAGCGGTCCCCAAAAAAGGGTGATCTGATCTGGGACCACCATGGAATAACCAGCATCGCGTTCACTGCGGGGGATTCCGTGGTACAGGCCAAAGAGCTCATCACCATCGTTGTGTGCCGATTCGTGATGAACAGCGCGCGGTTCGGCTTCGACCACAATTGCGACGTTGTCGAGGTACATCTGGACGCCTGGCGGAAGCCGCCGGAGCGCGATTTCGACGCGACGCCCGAACCGCCGCCGGAGCGCCTTTTCGCGAACGATATTCGCCCGACGCTGTGTGTCTATTTTACCAGTTTTCATGGGGTTTCTCCACGTTCGCGCTGTGCCGCCTATGGCCCTGGAGGTGGTTCTTCCATCACCTGTACGAGGATCTCGCGACCGATCGAAATCGGCCCCGCCAGTCCCGTTTCGCCATGCTCGAGCACCACGGCGACAGCGAACTCGGGCTCATCAGTTTGTGGACCAATGAAGCCAATGAACCACGAGTGCGGTGTCTCCACATTGGTTTCAGCGGTGCCGGTTTTTCCGCCCACGACATAGCCGGGCACCTGCGCCGCCTGGATCGATCCCGACTCGACCGCGTCTATCATCATCGATTCCACCTGATCCGCGGTGGCAGGCGAAACCGGCGTGAGCCAGGGCGCGACTGGGAGGGTGTCGACGACATCCCCCTCCGGCGAAATGACCTGGTCGACCAGGCGTGGATGCATGATCTCGCCGCCATTGGCGAATCCCGCGGTGATCAGCGCCATCTGGAGCGGGGTCACCTGGATTTCTCCCTGGCCGAATCCGGTGTCCGCAAGCGCGTTGTCCGATTGCAGGAACGATTCGTCGGATGCGAGCTGGCTCACGGAAACAGGAAGGTCAAACGGCACATCACGTCCGAAACCGAATCGTTGGGCCATCTCCCAGAAGTCCTCGGCGCCGATCTGGATACCAACCTGGGCGAGTACGACGTTCAACGACCACATGATCCCTTCCCGCAGCGTCCATTCGGTTTTCGATTCATCGGGACGGTTGTTTCCTTCCAGCACGCGACCGTCGATCACGAGCTGCCCATCATCGGTGTACACGGAGTCGGGCTGGGCGATACCCAACTCAATCGCGATTGCCGCGGTCACGGTCTTGAAGGTCGATCCAGGAGTGTAGAGTCCCAGGTTCGCGCGTGTCACCAGCGGCGCGGCTGGATCGCTGGTGAGGGTGTTCCAGTAGTCCCGCGCGGAGTCGTTCGCGGATGGAGACATCGTGAAGAGCTGATTCGGATCGTAGTTTGGGCTACTGGCGATGACGATGACATTGCCAGTGTTGACATCGATCACGACAACGGCGCCTTTTTGATCGCCCAGCATTGCTTGCGCGGATTCCTGCAGGTCGGTGTCAAGCGTGAGTTGCAGGTCGGCACCTTGTTGAGGCTTGTGCAAGAGGTTGTTGAGCAATCGTGTGATGGGGTTGTTTCCCGCCTGGCCCGTGAGCGCCTCCGAATAGCTGAGCTCAAGGCCCGAAGAACCGAACAGGAACGGGGAGTGATAACCGGCGACATATGATGTGGCTGGACTTGGCCATGAGCGGTAATAATTTTCACCTTCCCTGGTCGTAGCTGCGATGATCTCGCCATCACGATCGATGATCTCTCCCCGTTCGTTCTCCAGTGGGGTGAGGACAACGCGTGGATTCGCGATCGCGTCTCCGTCATCGGTCTGCGCTGTGCGATAGACGATAGCGTCCTGCTGCACCACCTGTATACGAACAAGCTGCACCGAGACGATGGCCATCACGGTGGCGAACACGAACGCCACGCGAATCAGCGATCGCGAGAACTGCGCCATGTTTCGCAACGGGAGATAGGTTGCCACCACGAGAAGCAGCCAGGAGATCCCCAGAATGGTGAGCCATTTGGCGTCAGACACGTCTTCAACGGTTACGAGACCCCAGACGAGGAGCGTGGCGCATGCAAGTCCGGCAATTGCGCGAATTATGACTGGCATGGGCCGTTCCCTCCGGACGATGCGTCGTTAGACACGCTTTGGCAATTCTGAGATGTAGAGCAGCACGCCAGCAAGGGCAAAATTGGTCAGCAAGGCGCTGCCGCCGTAGGAGATGAGTGGCAAGGTGATACCGGTGAGTGGGATTACCCGGGTTACGCCACCAAGGATGATGACCGTCTGGATACCAATGATCGAGCTGAGACCCGCCGCCAGCAGCTGGACATAGCCGTCACGAGCGCGCATGGCGATGGTGAAGCCTCGAAGCACGAACAGCAGGTAGAGGGCGATGACCGCCAGCGCGCCGAGCAGTCCGAGCTCTTCGCCTATGGCCGAGAAAATGTAGTCGGTTTGCACTTCTGGAATGAGGGTTGGAGACCCATACCCGAACCCGACGCCAAACACGCCCCCGCTGGCCAGCGCATAGTCCGATTGCACAGGCTGGAAACCGCTGGCGAGCGGATCGGTCCACGGATTGAGCCAGTTCTGAACGCGTATCGCAATGCGATCGAAGGCGAACCATGCGCCGTAACAGGCGGCCGCAAAGGAACCAAGTCCCACAACGACGTACACAAATCCGCCTGTCGCGACGTACAGCATCGACACGAAGATACCAAAGAAGAGGAGGGCGGAGCCAAGGTCATTGAGCACCACGAGGGTCAAAAGGGACATCGCCCACATCACGCCCATGGGAACGAGATAGGGGATTGGTGGAAGCTTCAAGCCGCCTACGCGCCACGACGACTTGAGCAGGTCGCGATTTTCATCGAGATAGCTGGCCAAAAAGGCGACCAGGGCGAGCTTGACGATTTCTGATGGCTGGATTTGGATGGGGCCGACCTGAATCCACAGCTTGGCGCCCAGCACCTCCGTACCGATGAAGAACGTCGACATCTGGAGGGCGATCGCCCCAAGGATAAGCAGGTAGCGGTATCGCTGGAGCCACCGAACAAGGCCAAGCGGACCAAGGAGCATGACGGTGAGCCACATGATCAGCAAGCCAGCGCCCAAATACAGGAGATGTCGCTGGGCCAATGTCGCGAAGCCTGGTTCATTCGCAGCCAGGTCTGGATGCAGGCGCTGGATCATCAGCATGCCGATCAGCGCGATCATGGTGGTAAGCGGAAGGATCGTCTGGTCGCCGTGGAAACCCCGCAGGCCGAGCGTGATACTCATGACGATCACCGCACCGGCAAAGGCGAGGCTTGTCCACAGCTCGCTCCACGACCAGTCGAGCGTCTCGCGCGGGACAAGCAGAATGATGACAAGACCGATGACCGCGGTACACGCGGGAGCGATCAGTAACCCAAATTCGGTTGATCGAAAGGTGGGACGGTATGGTGGGGGCATCGGTGGACTAGCTCTCGGTACCAGAAGTGGAGGATGTCAGAAAGGAGAGCAAGGCGTTTCGATCTTCGTCGATCGCGTCAGGATGCGTGGATACGGCATGGATTGCGGCCAATGCACATCCGGACGTGCATCGAGGGAGATCCCTCGATGCCAGCTCGCTGATCAGGCGCTTGCTCCGGTCGACATTCTTCGCAAGTACCGCCAACACCGAAGCCACGCTGACATCTTCTTCCGAATCGTGCCACACATCGTAGTCGGTGACAGTAGCGACAATGGCGTAACACATGCCAGCTTCCCGGGCGAGGCGGGCTTCCGGCATGGCCGTCATCCCGATGACGCCGGCGTCCCAGGTTCGATACAGGTGTGACTCAGCGCGCGTTGAAAACTGTGGTCCCTCGATACAGACATAGGTTCCACCGTCGTGCAGGGGAAGATCCAGCTTTCGCGCCTCATCGGTGAGGGCATCGCTTAACCCGGCACAGAATGGGTCAGCCAGGCTCACGTGGGCGACGATGCCGTTCTCGAAGAACGAGCGGTCGCCACGAATTGTGCGGTCAATGATCTGGTCAGGTACGACCATCGTGCCGGGGGTCAGTGTCGCTTGCAGGCTCCCGACAGCGCTGATACTCACAAGGTGGGTCACGCCCAGTTGTTTGAGTGCGTGGATATTCGCCCGGTAGTGAACCTCACTGGGATTCAGCCGATGTCCAGAGCCATGGCGCGAAAGAAATGCGACCTGGTGGCCGTTGAAATGACCAGTAACCACAGAGGCGCTCGGTGGCCCATATGGGGTGTCAACGGTCAGCTCGTCGACTTTTGACATGCCAGGTAGGTCGTAGAGACCGCTGCCGCCAATGATCCCCAGGGTTCCTGGCATGAGAACTCCCTTCCTTACGGTGCAAGGCGCTGTGACGATGCGTGCAGGGCACGTCGCTCTTCAGTGTACCCGGTCGGCGGTGCGAGCTGAATTGCAAACTGCAGGGTGAACAACCACCGTGCTATACTGACCTGCGTGAACGCCGACGCCACGGGCGTTTTTCCGTGTGTGTTCAGAACGAATTGACTTCCCCGACCTTGATCGGGAATTCCTGAGGAGGCGCCCAAGGCATGGCGTTGCAGCAAGAACAAAAGCTTTCGATCATCGAAAATTCCCGCACACACGATTCGGACACCGGATCGCCTGAGGTGCAGATCGCGATCCTGACGGAGCGAATAACCGGGCTCACCCAGCATCTTCGTGAGCATCGACAGGATCACCACTCCCGCCGAGGGCTGCTGAAGCTTGTCGGACGCCGTCGTCGCCTTCTCGCCTACCTGAGCAAGAACGATGTCGAGCGATACCGAACAGTGATCGCACGCCACGGGCTCCGCCGATAATCGGGCAATGGATGCGGATACGCGGAAGTACGACGGTACGACACACGAGTTCACGTTGGAAACCAACGCGTTGACGGGATGTCCAGGATCTGCATGGTCCTGGGCATTTTGCGTTGTGGAGAAGGGAGAACATTGAAATCCGACGGGTACGGCGGTTGAGGAATTGGGGCAGCGTGAAGTGCATTCGTCATGCTACGCCAGTCCCTCAATCGGTGCCCACACCAGTGTATTTCTTCGACACTGCCTGGAGTTTCCATCGGGCAGATCCGCACGAGGCGATCCGACATAGCACCAACAGGAGCAAACCAATGGTACCGGAATTGGTACAGCAACAGATAAAAACTGTCAGTACAGAGATCAATGGTCGGACACTTTCGATCGAAACCGGGCGGCTGGCCGAGCAGGCGATGGGCGCCGTTGTCGTTCGTTATGGCGATTCGATGGTGCTGGCCACCGTTGTCGGCGAGCGAGAACCTAAGGATCTGCCATTTTTCCCCCTGACGATCGACTACGAAGAGCGGATGTATGCGGCGGGAAAGATTCCTGGTGGATTCATCAAGCGCGAAGGTCGCCCGACCGAGAAGGCAACTCTTGCCGCTCGTCTCACCGACCGGCCACTGCGTCCACTCTTCCCCAAGGGATACCGTGCCGAAGTGCAGGTGATGGTGACCGTGCTGTCGGCTGACCAGGAGAATGACCCGGACCTGCTATCGATCATCGGATCATCGGCCGCGTTGTCGATTTCACCGATTCCGTGGGATGGGCCGGTCGGGGCGGTGCGGATGGGTCTCGTCGATGGCGAGCTCGTTGTGAACCCGACGTATGACCAGATCGGCGCTGGCAAGCTCGACATGGTCGTGGCCGGAACCGACGACGCGATCATGATGGTCGAAGGCGAATCCGAGCAGATTTCGGAAGATCAGATGCTCGCTGGCATTGAACTGGCCCATGAGCACATCCGCAAGATCGTTGGACTCCAGCAGGAGTTGGCGGCGGCGGTTGGCGCAGAAAAATGGTCGTTTTCAGCTCCAGCGTCGAATGATGCGCTGATCGGCGAAGTCAGGACCGTCCTGGGCGACGATCTGCGTCAGGCCGTTCGGAACCGCGACAAGGTCGTGCGCGTCGAGGCGACTGATGAGCTCGAACAGCGGGCACTCGATCACTTCTCGCAGTTGGAGGCCGGTCAGGAGCCGAGGTATTCGGCAAACGACGTGTCTGATGTCTACCAGTCACTGCTGAAAGAGGAAGTGCGTAAAGGCATAATCGAAGACAAGATTCGGCCCGACGGCAGAAGCCCGGAAGAGATTCGCCCCATTTGGGCGGATGTGAGCTACCTGCCACGTACCCACGGATCGGCCATTTTTACCCGAGGACAGACCCAGGTGCTGACATCAGTCACACTTGGATCGACCTCCGAAGAGCAGCGCCTGGATTCCATCAATCCGGAGCAGACGAAACGATATATCCATCATTACAACTTCCCGCCGTACAGCGTCGGTGAGGTCCGGCGGCTGCGTGGCGCCAGCCGTCGCGATATCGGGCACGGCGCCCTGGCGGAGCGGGCCCTGATCAGTGTCGTTCCGGACGTGGATGAGTTTCCGTACACCTTGCGGCTCGTGTCCGAAGTGGTGAGCTCGAACGGATCAACGTCCATGGCGAGTGTCTGCGGATCGACCCTTGCGCTGATGGACGCCGGTGTGCCGATCAGCGCGCCGGTTGCTGGCGTGGCGATGGGACTGGTGATCGATGGGGACAGTGGCAACTTCACGATCCTTACCGATATCCAGGGTATGGAAGACGCCTTCGGTGACATGGACTTCAAGGTGGCGGGAACGCAAGAGGGCGTGACGGCGATCCAGATGGACATCAAGGTCAAGGGCATCACAATCGAGATCATGCGCCAGGCGCTCGCCCAGGCGAACACGGGTCGAAAGTTCATCCTCGGCAAGATGCTGGAGGCGATAGCCGCACCTCGTGAATCGTTGAGCCCGCTTGCGCCGCAGGTCCAGCGCATCAAGATCAATCCGGAAAAGATCGGGGCGGTGATCGGTCCGGGTGGCAAGATGATCCGCTCAATCCAGGAGGAGACCAACACCAAGATCGATATCGAGGACGACGGTTCGGTTTCGATCGCATCAGCTGACGGGGAAGGCGCGGAAGCTGCGTTGAAGCGCATTCGGGACCTGACGGAAGAGCGCGAACTGGCCAAGATCGAACGTGGTGAGATGTACACCGGCAAGGTGGTCAGCATCATGCAGTACGGCGCGTTTGTGGAACTGATGCCGGGTCGCGACGGACTGGTTCACATCTCCGAACTGTCCGAGGATCCAGCAATTCGTGTGAACGTGGTCGAGGATGTCGTCAATCTCGGCGACGATATCACCGTGATGGTGATCGACGTTGCGCCGAACGGCAAGGTCAGCCTGTCACGAAGGGCGGCGCTCACGGGAGTGTTGCCTGATCCCAAGCCACAGCGTGATCGCGGACCTCGCAGGGATGGCGGACCGCGCGGTGAAAGCCGTGGTGGACCGCCGCCACGACGATAGACTCCTGACAGTTCAACCGCAACTCGAAAAGGGCCGCGCTTCTCCAGAAGGCGCGGCCCTTTTCGAGTTCGTATGGCATTCACGAGTCATACCAGGTCCGGACAATCACATGGGTGAACGGCAGGTATGATCAGCGCCTCACGCGTGCTACACGCAGGGCGAATGCGGACAGGCACACGACCTGTTCGAGCGAGAAATCGACGCCACGCACCCAGCCACCATGAGATCAGTTTATGGAGTGCCGGTCGCGATGTTTGCCGCCCTTGTACCGAGATCGTCCAGAAGGTCCTGGCCGGCGCCGGTGGTCAGGAAGACACCAAGCCCGCAGAAGAGCAGCACGCAAAAGATGATCAACCCGACGAGCACCCACAGCCACCTCCGGCGTTTTTGTGGCTCAGGGGGCGGAAGGGAGGACATGCGCCATTCGGGATCCACTGAGTTATCGGGTATATGATCCGGCTCCGTCGGAGGCGGGGTGGTCGCGGCGGGAATTTCTCGTTCGGTTGATTGAGTTCGGTCGGCTTCAGGGAACTGCGATGGCATCTCAAATGCTGGTCGCAGACGCTCGCCGCAATTTGAACAGAATGTGTCGTCTTCCTGGTTTTCGTGTCCACAATTCGGACAGGTCATGGTGATGGACTTCTCCCCCTGATGCTGAATCAGAGCCAATTCTATGACTCACATAAATGGCGGCGGGACGTTTCTCCCACCGCCATCGACTCGCCATTTTCCCGCAAACCTGGTTGAAATCACTCGTTGAGGCGCGGGTCCAGCGCATCGCGCAAACCGTTGCCGATGAGATTGAAGCACAACGCCGAAAGGTAAATGGCAAATCCTGGGATGAACACGAACGTCCACGAGTCCCGGTAAAAATCGTTTGCCTCTTCCAACATGTTACCCCAGGACGGATTCGGGATCTGAACGCCAAATCCAAGATACGAGAGTGCCGCTTCGTACAGGATGAGTCCCGGCAGCGCCAGAGACATCCAGACGATGGCGATTGATACGACGTTGGGGAAGATGTGATTCATGATGATCCGGCGATTGGATGCGCCGACAATTCTCGCCGCGTCAATGTAGTCGCGGTTCTTTAGAGACAGGACTTCGCCGCGGATCAGGCGTGAAATGCCAGTCCATGCCAAACCACCAATAACAAAGGCCAACCCAGTCGGGCCGGGCCGGAACCAGACGCTCAAAAGCAGGAGTAGGGTAATGCCGGGAATGGCGATGACGATATCGACAAACCTCATCAGGAAGGAGTCCACGATTCCACCATAATACCCGGCGACGGATCCCATGGTGGCGCCGATCGTGAACGCGGAAATCAAGGCGAGAACCGCGACGGTCATGGACACCCGGCCACCATAGGCGAGACGCGTGAGGATATCTCGGCCATTGCCGTCCGTCCCCAGTAAATGTCCGCCTTCACCTGGCGCCAGCAGCTTGTTCCGGAGGTCGCTCGTGATGTACGAATACCCGGTTAGTTCGGACACGAGCGGTGCGGAGAACGAGAAAACGACAATAACCGCGGCGATGAACAGGGCGACAACGGCCACCTTGTCCTTCCGGAATCGTTTCCATGCCCGGCGATAAAAACCCGGCGTCGATCTCAGGCGCGAACGTTCAAGTGCATCACCAAGCGGCTGACTGCGCCCTGGCGCGCTCGTTGTTGCCTGAACCTGCTCAGTCATGTGTGAACCCTCTGGATGCGTTAGGTCAATCGGACGCGCGGATCGAGCACACCGTAAAGTACATCAGCGATCAGGTTGCCCAGAACGGTGAGGAACGCGAGCATCATGATCGCTCCCATCGCAACGGAGTAGTCGCTCTGGGTCAATGAATTGATCGTGACCTGACCGATGCCTGGGTACGCGAACACGTTTTCCACAATGAGCGCACCGCCGAAGAGGTCGGGAATTGTGAGTCCGATCAAGGTGACCAATGGCAGTAGAGCGTTTCGAAACGCGTGCGAAAGCAGGACAACTCGCTGTTTCAGCCCTTTGGCTTCCGCGGTGCGAATGTAATCCTGCCGAATCACCTCAAGCATCGAAGCGCGAATATAGCGGGTCCAACCGGCCAGCTGCACCACACCAAGTGTGAATGCGGGCAGGATCAGATGCTCCAGCCTGTCGAGAAAACCTGATTCGCCGCGAAAACTGTGTGTTCCTCCAGTGGGAAGAGCGTAGAGTCCCCAATCCTGGAACTTGACTGAAAAGAGGATGATCAGGAGCAAGCCGAGCCAGATCGAAGGGATCGAAAAGAATGCCGTCGAGCCGATGGTGGCGATCCGGTCGAACACGCCGTTCCGATAGACGGCGGAGATGATCCCAATTGGAATCGAAAGAACGAGGGCGAAGGTGAGCGCTGTCCCGCTCAGGATCAATGTGTTTGGAAGTGCAGCCTTCAACGTGACCCAGACCGGAACAAAATTGACATAGCTGTTTCCGAGGTCACCCTGGACGACATTGGATATCCAGCTGAAATAGCGCAGGTACCATGGCTCGTTGAGGCCAAGATTTTCAATGATGCGTTCCCGGTCTTCCGGCAAGAGGGTCGGACTCACCTGGAATTGATCGGCGGGACTGCCGGGAACCATGTTCAACAACGCGTATATGATAAAAGAGATTCCGATCAGCAATGGAATCAAGCCCAGCAGACGGCGAATGAGGTATTTTGACATTTTGCTGACCCTTTATGTGGGCTTTGACGTAGCATCCGACAGGTTCGCCACTATGGCACGCGTGACCTGCGTCACGCGTGCCATAGCTTCGATGTAAAGCCAGGGAAGCAGCCGTTCGCGGCCTCCCATTTGGGAACCGGGTTGGTCGATTCCTGCCCGATAGCGGCTTGTGCGACGGTTAGTCCTGAACTTCAGTCCAGGTCCACGGGAGGCTCCAGAGATAGGCGTAACCGTTCGGATAGAAGTTGTGCAACGTGCTCCGAATGCCGACGGCTGTCTGCCGGAAGACGAGGATGCCCGCCACCGCTTCATCGTTGACGATGTTCGACGCTTCGATCAGGAGGTCGATGCGAGCCTCAGGATCCAGGGTCTTCTCGGCGAGGGTATCGAGCGCGTCGTACTCCGGATTGCAGTACTGGAAGGAATTGAATCCCTGAGGCCGCAATGCGTCGCAGCGGAACATCACACCCTGACCGCCATCAATTGACCACTGGAAGCCCCACACTACCGCCTGATGCGTGTAGGAGTCGACGCTATCCACAAGTGTCTGGAACGGGACGGCCCGAAGCACGGGGTCAAGCCCAACGGCTTTCCACGCTTCCTGCATATATGGCAGTTGCTGCGTGTATGTCGCCACGCCTTCGGTGTAGAGAACCTCGAAGGTCATCTTGACGCCGTCCTTGGCGCGGACGCCGTCATCTCCAACCACCCAGCCAGCATCATCGAGCAGCTGCATGGCCTTTTCCGGGTCGTAATTGTAGATTGTGTTGATCTCATCCGGAGCGTAGGCGACGGAAAGCACCGGCTGGGTGCCGTCGGCCTGGATCGCGTAGCCGTTGTACACCTGTTCGGCAAGCAGTTTCCGGTCAATCGCATACATCATGGCCTGCCGCACCGGAATCTCACCGAAGAACGGGGCATCGGGATTGGCGTGGTTAAGGCTGAAGTAGTTGAGGCTTGTGGTGTCGAATGCGCGAACAGTAAGGTCGTCGCGACCTTCCAGGTTCGGCGCGTCGGCGAATGGCACGTCGGTGAAGTCGATCTCGCCCGTTTCAAGCGCCTGGAGCGCGGCGGCATCCTCGGCAATGACGCGGAAGATGAAGGTGTCGATGTTCGGAAGTTGCGCCGGATCCCAGTAATCCGGGTTTTTCGTTACCGTGACGCTTTCACCAATCACGCGCTCCTGGAACAGGAACGGTCCGGTTCCCACGACGAGATCGGGATTGAGACCGGTGGCGGCTTCCGTCTGGCCCCATTCCGCTGGCGGGATTTCTCCCCAAATGTGCTTGGGCATGATGGCGAAGAGCGCGACAGAGTTTTCGAGGAACGTGGCCCAGTAGTCATTCGCCACGATCTCGAATGTGTGATCATCGATCGCACGGTACGACGCAAGCACCTGCATCAGGGTCGAACGTCGCGGGGAGAGCGTATTCTCATCCATGGTCGCGTCGAAGGAGAAAACCACGTCCTCGGTTGTGAACGGCGTTCCATCGTGCCACGCGATATCCGGATTCAGGTGGAAGGTGTAGGTGAGTCCATCCTCGGCCAGCTCCCATGAGTCCGCCAATCCTGGAACGAGCGCGCCGTCAATCGCGCTTCCGCCAACAAGTCCTTCGTGGATCAGGCCGCCGACACGGCTCGTGTAGACATCGCTGGAGATCAGCGTGGCCATATTCTCGATATCGCTGGTCTCACCGTAAATGACAATACCGCCGGCCACTTCGGGTTCCGTGAGCTCGAATTCTTCCCGCAGGGCGGCAACATAGTCTTCACGACTGATCGAAAGCACACCGCTGACGATATTTTCAGGCTTCTCGCCAAGAGGCGCGGCCACTGGTGATGCGCCGGGAGTTGCACCAGGCGTGGCGCCAGGTGTTGCATCCTGCGCAATCGCTGAACCGGCAAGGATGCCAGCCGCTCCCGCGGAGATACCTAGAGCAGTCGCCTGGCGGATGAATCCGCGACGGCTCAACTCACCTTCTCGAAACTTCGCCACCAGATCATTGATTTGGGTACGATCCATCCGTAACCCTCCTTGAAATAGTTTGGGACGGCACCGTTGCCTTCCCCGAAGCCCTGACAGCAGGACGTTAACGCGCGTCCGACCATTACTCATCCGGCGTCTGCCAGCATTCTACAAGAATCCAGAAAGGTGCCTGAATCGCCTGTAGCGCCATCTCGCCGCTCGCGAATTGGTGGACTTCTCTACCTATCCTAAAAGACCTGATAGAGTGGAGTCAAACCATAACTCGAATTATATACCTTTTATGGGAGTGGAAATCGAATGCGATTGGAGCGCTGGGCGCCGCTGGAATTGGGTACCGGGTGCAAACCGGCGCCGGTGCATGCGGGGCGACCTATTCAAGCAGCAGGGTGGAGGGATGTCCTGTGAGTGGAGCGGGCGGCTCCGACCATCGATCAGGCGACTGGTTTGTCAATACGATCATTGCCGTGATTGTTGGTCTTGTCGTCGCCGTGGTCGTCGTGGGAGCCTCCATCCTGATAGATCGCCACTCGGCTCCGGGGATCGAAATCGTCCACCACCAACCGGTCGCCCCAAAGGTGCACATCTCCGGTGCGGTGGCGACTCCCGGCGCCTATTCACTGCCGGCGAACGCGCGCCTGGCTGACGCGATAGCGGCCGGGGGTGGTTTGTCAGCGAGCGCCGATCCTTCCGGGATTAATCTTGCCGCGCGGGTCGGTGACGGCGAACGGATCGTGATTCCCGCGATCGAGGAGTCTGATCCTTCTGCGGCCGACGCCACACGGACTGGTCCTGGCATGATCAATATCAACACCGCGACAGCCGGTGAGCTGGAATTGCTGCCTGGGATTGGTCCGGTGCTGGCCGGGCGGATTGTGGATGACCGGGAGTCGAATGGACCGTTCCTGGCGGTGGATGGCCTGACACGAGTCGATGGCATTTCAGCTTCCACTGTGGATGAGGTGCGGGATCTGGTGACGATCGATGAATAGCGCAATTTCGCTGATGCTCGCCGTCGGCGTGACTGCCGGTTGCATGTTTGGCCTGCCGGCGGTAGTGCTCCTGCCAATGGTGACGTTCGCCGTTGTTGTGCTGGCGGGGCAGCGACCGTTGGTACTGGTGACGGTTGCGCTTGTTGGCGGGTTGGTGGGGCATGCGCGGGTCGTTTTGGACGACATTCGTCCGCTTCAGGCGAATGTGGCAAGCGCCACTCAAATCGAAGGAACCGTCGACTCTGTGCCGCGGGTTGGCCCGAGCGGCGAACGCGCGACGATCGAGGTGACGCACGTTCGCACTGAAGAAGGAGGCGAGTGGGAGGAGTCAGGAGGAAGACTCCTCGTGTTCTTTCGGGACACCGTTGAATCGGGTGTGATGAGAGGCGACCAGGTTCTGATTCGAGGATCGGTACAGGATAGTGCCAACCTCGATCCTGATTTCCGGCGATTTGTGAGATCGGAAGGCGCTTCGGGGGTGGCGTGGGTGTACGCCGCTACCGTCAGTGGCAGGGGTGATCAGCCGTTTGCCGCAGTCATTCGGTTGCGCGGAGCAATCACACGTCGCATCCTGGACGCGGTGCCGGCTGACGCGGGCGCACTGATCGCGGGGTTCGTGACGGGTGACGATTCACACCTGTCACAGGATGCCCGGATTGATTTCGAATTGACGAACACGAGTCATATCACGGCGGTCAGCGGTGGGAACGTGGCCATTTTGCTGGCGATGTGGGGTTTGCTGATCCCGGAAGGGCGATTCCGCCGGTACCTTGTGGTGCAGGTTGCGCTGGTGTTCCTGATTTGGGGGTATGTTGGGCTTGTCGGGTTTGGTCCGGCTGCGCTTCGAGCAGGGCTCTTTGCCACGCTACTGATCCCCGCAACCCGGTTTGGACGGAAGGCCGACCCGATGACATCGCTATTTCTCGCTTCGGCAATCCTGCTGCTGATCAATCCCGCGCTGGCGGACAGTGTGGGATTTTGGCTGTCCATGTCAGCATCCGCCGCGCTCGTGACAGTCGTTCCAGTTGGCGGCATTGACCGCGCATTGAATATTCAGCGAATCCTGATGGGGCTGATTGCCGCTCAGCTGGCGACCCTGCCAATATCCTTCTGGATATTTGATCAATGGTCGCCAGCGTCATTCGTGGCAAACCTGATCATTGGTCCGTTGGTTTCGATCCTGATGCCAGTGGCGTTCGTGTTTGCGGCGCTGCTGCTCGTCACTCCCTTGTTTGGAAGCCTGCTTGGCTGGATTCCCGGAATGGGCGCCGAGATTATCCTCGCGTCGGTTCGAAGCATGAGCGACGATTTTCCGAACATGCGGAGTGGTCCGATCACCAATATGGGAGTTGTGCTGATATCACTTTTCTGCGCAGTGGTCATTGCGGTTTTCAGTGTTGATTTCCGGCGGTGGATCCATCGCATCGAGTTCGCGCACAGGAACGGTTCGGGCAGGGTCGCGACGAGTCTCATAGGTGTGGCGGCGGGGGTTGCGATCGGTCTGCTGATATCGGCATTGCGCTGAGTCGATTTCGCCCCGTCAGACCGAAAAACGAGGAAATGTTGCATTGACATCGATCCATGAACCTCGTATCTTTGCCTGCGTTGTGTGCCCCCATAGTCTAGCGGCCCAGGACGTCACCCTTTCAAGGTGAAGATCGCGGGTTCGAATCCCGCTGGGGGTACCGGACCGGCAGTCCAGATGGACCGCCGGTTTTTTGCGTGCGGATGAACCTCTATAGTCAGGCAGCGTTTCCACACGGAGTCGACAGATGAATGCAGATGATATGATCGCGCTGCTGGGGCTTGAGCCACTCGACGCTGAAGGGGGTTTCTTTACACGGACCTGCTCGTGACACCGGAATCATGGTCGGCGCTGCATCGGCTCACGCATGATGAGGTATTCCACTATTATCTGGGTGATCCGTGCGAATTGGTGGTGGCCACATTAGATGGCTCTCTCCAGATCGTGGAGCTCGGTCACGACCTGTTACGAGGTCAGCAGGTGCAATTTGTGGTGCCGGCAGGCGCGTGGCAGGGAATGAAGCTTGCTCCGGGCGGGATGTGGGCGTTGCTCGGCACAACGATGGCTCCGGGTTTTAACCCCGGAATGCTCCTATTGGCGTCGGAAGTATCCGTCGGGCACATGCCTGCCGATGCGCAGTCGCGGCTGAGTGCCTATCTCCCGTAAACTTGTCAGAGATGTCGACTTTTTGTGGATCGAAAGGACCGAACCCGTGGATGTGATTTTGCCTGTCGCCGGATTTGGAACGCGATTGCGCCCGCACACGTGGAGCAAACCCAAACCGCTGGTCTCAGTGGCGGGTAAGCCCATGCTCGAACACGTGCTGGAACGGGTCATGGTCCAGAATCCCGAGAAGCTTGTATTCATCACCGGTTATCGAGGGGATCAAATCGAGGAGTGGGCTCGGGCAACGTACGACGTGCCACTTGAGTTTGTCGATCAGCCGGAGATGCTTGGCCAGACGGACGCCATCCTCCGGACCCAATCGTTTTGCGGTGGTGATGCATTGATTTTGTTCCCGGACATGTTGTTCGAGGCGGACTTCAGCGGATTGGCTGATCTCGATGTCGATGGCGTGGCGTTCACCAAGGAGGTGAATGATCCGAGCGCGTTTGGCATCGCCGTGCTCAGGGACGATGGCACGATCGAAAAGCTGATCGAAAAGCCGTCGGAACCAGAGTCAAGGTTGGCGGTCATCGGCATCTATTACATTCGTTCCATGCCGGATTTGTATGCCGCGATCGAGCGACAGATCGAACTGGGGCTCAAGACCAAGGACGAGTACTTTCTGGCGGACGCGCTCCAACTGATGATCGATGATGGTCGATCCTTCGTGACACGGAGCGTGCCTGTCTGGGAGGACTGTGGCAACAGTGAGGCGCTGCTCAAGACCAACCGGTACCTGCTCGACAATGGGAGTGCGGCAAATGCGTCGGCGACCCATGGCGCGGTGATCCAACCCTCCTACGTTCATCCGGGCGCGGATATCGAAGGTTCGGTGGTGGGTCCGTACGCGAGCATCGGTGCCGGCGCGAGTGTACGGGGAAGCATCATCCGGGACGCTATCGTTGAGGAGGGCAGCAGCCTGGAACACGTGATTATCGAGCACTCGGTGATCGGCGCAAACGCCAGGGTCGGCGGCACTCCCATGAAATTGGACGTTGGTGATACGTCGAAGGTGACCCTTTGAGTGGGCACAGCGAATCGATCAATGCGGCATCCCATCATCCGGAGCGGCTGTGGTACGAGTTGGCGATCAACTGTCACTCCGAAGCGGTAGAACCCGTGTCAGCGCTGTTGGCTCAGTACGGATTTAATCAGGGCGTGTCGATTGAGGAGCCCTATATCCAGGATGATGACGGCGACAATCTGGAAGTCGACCTCCAGAAACCATTCATTGTTCGAACCTATGTCGCCGACAGCGACTACACGCCTGAGCTGCTGGACGACATCAGGAACACCTTGTGGCATCTCGGAATGATGCGACCCATCGGGGAGCTTCGGGTGTCGACGCTTGCCGAAGCGGATTGGGCGAATGCCTGGAAAGAGCATTTCACCATTCACCGGATCGGTGAGCGGGTAGTGGTGCGTCCACCGTGGCTTGACTACGACCCAAAGGGTGACGAAGTGGTGGTCGAGCTCGACCCTGGAATGGCCTTCGGTACAGGGCTTCACCCGTCAACGCGGTTGAGCGTGCTGGGGGTTGAGCAGGTGATCGCACCCGGTGCTCGCGTGCTCGATGTGGGCACGGGATCTGGAATCCTCGCCATCGCGGCACTCAAGCTGGGCGCATCGCACATCGATGCCGTCGATGTCGAATCGGTCGCGGTGAGGGCCACCCGGGAGAACGCCGCTCGAAACCGGGTCGAGGAACTGATCGACGTTCGACATGGTTCGGTCGGTGAGGGTGAGCCCTTTCAGGATGAATACGATGTCGTGCTGGCGAATATCATTGCACGCATATTGATCGAGCTTGCCGATGGAATCGTCGTGTCTACTCGCGTGGGAGGTTTCGCGGTGCTGGCCGGAATCATCACCGAGCGGGAAGAGGACGTGCTGTCCGCATTCACGTCGCGGGGGATGCGACTCCTCACCAGGCGACAGGATGACGATTGGGTGTCCCTGGTGATGATGCGAGACGATTCCGCCTGAACCAGTCAATACTGTCCGTGGTAAAGTAGTGTGTCGCGACGGCATTTTTGAGAATGCTTTTTTGAGGGATGCCCGTGCAACCAAGGCTTCATTTCATCTTCATCACACCCATCCAAGGAATGCTACATGCCCGTTGTCAGTGAGCTGTCCCACCGCCGAGTTGACCTGGTGCCCACCGCGCCAGGAACCGTCGAGGCTGTTTCGCCTGGATCACTGGCGATGGAGCTTGGCATCGAGGACGGCGACCAGGTCATCGGGATCAACGGCAACCCACTGATGGATGCGCTCGACTTCCAGTACCAGGCGCAGTCCACCTCGGTCACGATCGATGTCGACAGGCGGGGATCATTGCTTCGCTACGAGCTCGAGCTTGAAGGCGATGAGTTTTGGGGAATCACGTTTGCCGACCCAACCTTCGATGGCGTACGGTTGTGCGAAAATGCATGCCCGTTTTGTTTCATCAAGCAGATTCCCAAGGGGATGCGTCGTTCACTCTACGTGATGGACGATGACTTTCGGTACTCGATGCTTTACGGCTCGTTCGTGACGCTCACCAACCTGAGCGAAGAGGATTGGTCACGCATCGAAGAACAGCACATCAGCCCGATGCATGTGGCAGTTCACGCGACCAACCCGGAATTGCGGGTAGCCCTGGTGGGGAATCCCAAGGCGGGCAGGATTCTCGATGACCTTCAGCGCCTGGACAGCGCCGGAATCGACTTTCATGCTCAGCTTGTGCTTGTGCCTGGCGTCAATGATGGCGCGGAAATGGATTGCAGCCTGGAGGATCTCTCCCGGTTCGAGCGGCTTCGATCGATTGCGGGAGTTCCGGTTGGCCTGAGTCGCCACGGCCAGGAACGGCAGAGCAAGCAGATTCGGCTCTCGCGCACCTGCATGCGTCGCCTTCCTGGCGCCAGTCAGGAGCGCATCAATGTGCGGCGATACGAGCCCGCGGAAGCGTCGAATGTGATCGAGCAAGCGCATGCCTGGCAGGAGCGATTTCGTCGGGAGCGAGGGGACACCTTCTTTCACCTTGGCGATGAGTTCTATCTGATGACGGGTAGGGAAGTCCCTGAAGCGGACCACTACGACGGATTTCCGCAGATCGAAGACGGCATCGGCATTACCCGACATTTCCTGCAAGGGGTGGACAAGTATGTGCGGCGCGCCCGGAGTGGGGCTTTGAGTGGTTCCACTGGTACCGTGGCGTGCGGGACGCTGGTGGGAGATACGATGAGACGGGCGATCGCGCAGTTCAATCATGCCACTGGAGCGGGACTCTCCGTGTTGCCGGTCGAGAATCGCTTCCTTGGGCCCGAGATCAATGTCTCTGGTTTATTGTCCGGACACGACCTGGTCGAAGGCCTGCGAGACGACCCGGGCGATGGTCCCGTGTTTGTCACCCGAAAGATGATATCCGACCGCACCGGGACGCTGCTCGATGATCAGTCTATCGGTGAGGTAGCGGAACAATTGGGTCGCGCCATCGTGCCGGCTGATACGGTAAGCGATGTGGCGCATAACCTGCGGGCTCGACGTCCCCCGGCAGCCAGGGTGGCGTAGAGTCGTGGCCAAATAATCATGCCTTAGCGCCGGCGTGATCGGCCGAGGAACGCACCAAGGATCACCGTGCCAGTGGCGATCACCACATCACCAAGGGGATAGTATGGGCGAGGTGATTGTGCATCGGCTGGTGGCTGGTAACGATGCATGCGAATCCACAGGCCGATCGTTTCCCGCATCGCACGGACAATGACCTTCGGGTCGCCGCCCGTCGCCTGGCCGGCAACCCTGGGATGATGCGGCACGCCGACCTGCACGAGTGTGGCGCCCTGGCGGCGCAGTTTTGCCTGAATCTCCGCGTTGATCAATGCACCAGAGGTCGTCAGCGCCAAACCCCTGAGCTGGTCGCCGCGAAAAATCTTGAAGGCGCAATCGAGATCCCGCATGTGAACGCCAAACAGGACGCGGACTGCGAGATTGAAGATTTCAGCGTTGATCCGCCGGTGAATTGGGTCGGATCGTTCCATCCGGAAGCCGGCGATGACGTCGAACAGATCGACAAACGGCGCCAGCAGGCTGATGTCCCTGATGTCGAATTGGCGATCCGCATCCATGAACATGACGAAATCCCCGCTCGATGCCGAGAATCCCGACTTCAGTGCGCCCCCGTATCCCCGATTGCTGGTGTGATGGATGGGAATGACCCTGGTGTCGTCCCGCCGCAATTGATCGATGATCCCGGCGGTGTTGTCGCGGCTGCCATCGTTGACCACAATGATCTCGAAATCGGGCGCATATTCCGGCAGCGTGGCAAGCGCGGACCTGACAACGATTTCGATGTTGTCCTGCTCGTTGTGGGCAGGGAGGACAAGGGACAACTTGCCTGGAATCTGGTAGTCGGTTCCGGTCGCCTTCATCTTGATCTCCACTGGCGTCAATTCATCGGTCAGTCGTCGAGTCAGACATGGAATTCCACCTCGACATTGCCGAAGCGGATGGTGTCCCCGTTCTCGAGCTGTGACTGTCCGTACACTTGTAGGTCATTCACGTAGGTGCCGTTTGTGCTGGCAAGGTCCCGCACGGACCAACCATCCGCCTCTCGAACCAGCTCGGCATGATTGCCAGATGTATAGCTGTCGTCGAGGATCAGAGCATTCTCGGGCGAACGGCCCACGGTAGTGTAGGTGGATATTGGGAATCTTGCACCTCGAACCATCGACGAACTTGCCGGTTCCCAAATAATGACCGAAGCCGGTGCGGCACGAGATGGAGCGTGGGGCTTTGGGGGCTCCGCGCGCCCAATGGTAATGAGCTCGCGAATGGCGACCTGAGCGACCTGGTACAGGAAAAAATAGATCAAGGCGATGAACGCAATTCTCAATGCCAGCATCACCCACTCAAATGTCAGGTAAGCGCCATCAAGCTCGGGCATCGGTGTTGCCTTCCACCGTTGTCGGACTCAGGATCATGATTCGACCACGATCCTGAGCGCCTGGGTTCCGACCAGGATTTCGTCACCGTTTCGCACCACGGCGGTGGTGATAGGCTCGCCATTCACCCGGGTGCCGTTGGTGCTATTCATGTCGGTGATTGCGAGAGTCGCCTCGTGCCGGTCGATCTTCAGGTGGCGCCTTGATACGTCGGGCGAGTCGATGCGAATGTCGGCTTCGTGTGAACGACCGATAATCGATATTCCGGGTTCGATGGTGAAGCTCGTTCCAGCCTGCGTCCCCGTGAGCACCCGCAGCACAACCCTGGCATGAGGTCGCACGACCTTGAACGCCTGTGTGTGTTCAGAGGCGGGAGGGAAGCGTCCAACCTGTCCATTTGGCGGTGTGTTGATATCGGTAATGCGGGCATCGATAATCGGATGCCGGCGTTTTGCGTCCCTGGATGGCGTAATCTCCACCTGAATCCGATCAAGGACGGTCCCATCGAGCGCGCCTGCCCGGTCCGCAAGCCAGGACTCCAGGCGGCGCACCAGCGAACCGAGATAAGGCTCGATCGTCGCGAAGTCGGCGTCTGCGAGTTGGACTGAGTAGTGGTTCGGCATAATACTTGAACCAGAAGCTCGTCGACTGTTGTCACGCATGGCGCGCTCCAGGTGTCGTTCGATCTCGGCTGGCTGGATGTCCTGACGGAACAGGGAGTCGACGGGAGCACGAATCACGCGTTCTACCGATCGTTCCAGCATATCAAGCAACTTCACCGCAAGAACCGTCCCTTCGGATTCGGTGTGAATCCCAGGCACGCCAGATGGCGCGTGCTGTTGGTGTCACACCCATACAAGATACTGTATCAGCCAGCCGGGATTCGCGATTCACATTGCGGAGAGGGCACATTTGGAAGGACTCATGAGTATGAGCTCACACGGCGGAACCCGACTCAAGATTGGCCCTTCCGTGCTGTCGGCTGATTTTCTGCATTATGGTGACGCGCTGAAAGAGGTGGAATTTGGCGGCGCGGACTATGTGCACTTCGATGTCATGGATGGACACTTTGTGCCCAACATCTCCATCGGCTTCCCATTGCTTGACGCAACGCTTCGAGGGGTGTCGATACCGGTTGATGTTCATTTGATGATCGACAATCCCGATCTTTGGGCTCCGGAATTTGCGGCCAAAGGCGCATCACAGGTGACCTTTCACGCAGAAGCGACTCTTCATGCGCACCGGTTGATTACGAGCATCCGGGCGGCAGGCGCCCAGGCCGGAATGGCGATCAACCCCGCCACCTCGCTCACCGCTGTCGAATTGATGATTCCGTTTCTTTCTAACCTGCTGGTGATGACGATCAATCCCGGTTTTGGCGGCCAGGAGCTGATTCCGGAGATGATGGAAAAGGTGACGCGGGCCAGAAAGCTGATCGATGCCTTAAACCCTGAGTGTGACTTGCAGGTGGATGGTGGGATAGGGCTGGACACAATCCGTGACGTTCGCGAGGCGGGCGCAAACAGCTTTGTCGCGGGTAGCGCGGTGTTCAACGAATCCGGCGCCCCGAGCGAGAACATCCAGGCGTTGCGGAAGGCGGCTGAACGTTAGCCATCCTGATGATCGGAGGACGGTGAGCGGCCTAATGCCCGCGCCGGTATAAACGCGCAGGCCGTCAGGATCGCCGCCACGATGAATGTCTCCTGGATCACCTGCACCCCCAGCGGAACTGCATGGTCGATGATGAACTCTTGCTGACGCAGGAGGAACGCCGCGGTCGATTCTGACTGCGTTCGTACAATCGGATTAATGGCGCCCGTCAACACCTGCAGGCGCTGCACGCCGATCGATGTCAGGAGCGACACACCCACCGTCATTCCCAACAGGCGGAACACCAGCAGTGAAGATGCGGCAACCCCATATGACGAGGATGTCGACGAGTCGAGGGCGGTGGTACTGAGTGGCGTCAATGCAAGTCCGACGCCGGCTCCCGCCACACCCAACCCGATCGCCATCCACTGGTAGTGCAATGCTTCGAGCAACGGATAGATCATCAGGTTGCCGGCCACTGCCACCGCCAACCCGGTCATGGTGATGAGACGTGGGGAGAACTGGCGCAGAAGCCTGCCTGAGAGGATCGAGCTGATGGCAATCGAAAGCGTGAATGGAGCCAGGAGGATCGCGCTCCGCACACCTGTGTCGGTACTTGTCTCCGCCAGAGCGACGATGACCGGAACGTTCACCATCCCGGTCATGAGTACGGTACCGAGCAGGGCGTTGGCAATGAGCGAAGACCGGTACGATGCGTTCCGCAGCAGGCCGCGGGGAAGGAACGTGTTGTGGCGACCACGGACATGCACGATGAGGAGCAGGAGGGCCACCGCCGATGTCGCCAACAGCCACGGGATCAGGTCGGCCAGCGGATTGGAGGTTCCGCCAAATGCGCGGAGTCCTCGACCGGCGGTTGCGCCGATCTCGCCGCCTGACACGAGCGCCATGTTTATCGAGACGAGCAGGATGGTCAGCAAGGCGAATCCGGGAATGTCGAGTTTTGAGATCACGGGACGCAACGATTGATGGATTGCCCTCCAGCCGCGATCGGAGGATCCAGAAGTGGGCAGCATCCGGGCGACACCAAGCAGCGCCAATGCCACTGGCACATTGATCCAGAAGACGAGGCGCCATGGTTCCTGGATCGAGGTAAATTGATGGGTAATCAACGCGCCGTAGGCGGGCCCCGAAACCCAGCCAAGCGTGTCGATGGCTCCAACGGCGCCAATGGCCTGGGCTCTGTGCGCTCCCGTGAACGTTTGTGCGGCAACGGACAGCGCGATCGGAAGGAGCGCTCCTCCGCCGAATCCCTGGATGCTCCGGGCAATCACCAGGTCCTGAAGTGATTCCGCCCGCGCACACCAGATAGAACCGGCCATGAATACCAGGCAGGCGACGACGAACACGGTACGAACGCCGATTACGTCAGAAAGCCGACCGACTATCGGAATGGACACGACGTAGGCGATGAGGTAACTGTTGACGACCCAAATGTACCGGTCGATGTCGGCAGTGTTGATTCCCAGGTCAGAGATCATTGACGGAAGGATCGTCGCGACCACGGTCATGTCGATTGCACCGATGAGCACGGCTATCAGCGCGACGATATTTGGGGGGCTTTTCCAGGGGGATGTGGTCAAAAGCTGGTTCATCAACCCGCAACGTCGGGTGGGTTAATGGTCAAGTCCTTGTTGTGACCGGTCAGGGTCATGGTCCAGGTGGCTGGATTTTCCTTGGCGGCATTATCCGGTTCTTCCACCCGGAGCCTGAGTATGTTGTGCGTTTCCTGATCCAACCACAGCGTAACCGTAATGACTTCGCCATCGATCGTTCCTGAGGTGAGGGGGGCGATCGTGGCGTTGTCAACTGTACCCTGAACCTGCCATGTGTCACGTCCACCGAGATTATCCGCGCCGAGGACCTGAGGGCCGATTAATTTGCCGGCCACCGGACCCAGGCCGTTCTGGTTGTCAAAAAGCACGGTCGGATTATAGCCGAATTCCTCGGGAGATGTTTCCCAGGCTCCGGAGAGCAGGTTGGTGGTCCAGGATTCCTCGCCAATGGTTATCATTCGAATGGACACGGTCTGAGAACCGAGGAGTTCGACCTGGAATTCCACGTCGACCTTGTCTGGTCGCGCGAGATCACCGGTCGCTGATACGAGCCGAATCGTCTCATTGTCGTCTACATAGGTTGTTCCATCGATCTCAAGATTGAAGCGCAAGGAGTTGGTGCTGGCGAGTGCGTCGCTCGCCTGTGAAAGCAGGGTCGCGGCGTCTTCTGTCGCTTCAGTCGGGTCGCTATCGCTGTTCCCGTCGTCGTCGCCGCAACCCGCCAACACCACGATGGCCACCAGAAGGGTAACTCCAAGTCGAACGAAGTGTTGCACCGGCATCTGCTTTCGATGAGTGAAGCGGTATCGCGACGATCGCCCTTACAGGCTGGTAGTCTAGCACTGGATTCGGGCCAGCTCCGCATCCGGTCCGCGAGCAATCGAGCAGTGAGAGACAAGCTACCTGCCGAGGGGAGTATCTGGCAGGTATCTGGAGGGACAAAACCGTGCTGACCGAGCAACGAGCGGTCGAGGTCGAGGTGGGGAGCGCCAGCCGGGTGGGTGGCCGTGATCACAATGAGGACGCCGTACTGGTGCAACCGATTGGTTCCAGTGGGCAGGCATTCGCACTGGCCGTGGCTGATGGCATGGGCGGACATGAAGGGGGCGAGGTCGCGAGCGGCATCGCCATTGAGGTGCTCAAGGAACGCTTCAGGGAGGCGGTGCCGGCTGACATCGTGCTCGAGCTCAAGCGCGCCTACCGTGCCGCGAATGACAAGATTTGGACGCAGGGATCGGGAGTGCCGGATGATCGCCACATGGGGACAACGCTGGTTTCCGCGATCGTGAACGGACCCTACCTGACCATCGCGAATGTGGGGGACAGCCGCGCCTACCTGATCCGGGCGAACCAGGTGTTGCAAATCACGCAGGACCATTCCCTCGTGGCCGAGCAGGTGGCGCGAGGCGAGATTCAGGAATCAGATCAACGGACCAGCAGTCAAAGGAACATGCTCACGGCGGCAGTCGGCACCACCGAGCGACTCGACCGGAAGTTGCCCGCAATTTACGAGCTGAACCTGTTGCCAGAGGACCGGCTTTTGCTCTGTTCCGATGGTTTTTACGACGTTATCGATCAGCAGGAGTACGCCGCCCAGCTTGGCGGCGGCGATCCTGGCACCATGTCCGTTGCGCTCACCTCGCTGGCTGAGCAACGTGGCACGACAGATAATGTATCGGCGGTGGTGCTTGTTGCCCGCCCATCGCGAGCGAGCTCGCGGCGAGCAGCCCTCGAGTCGACGATTCAGGAATCAAAGCCGCAAGGAAACCCGATTGTTGTGCTGATCATTGTTCTCGTCGTTGCAGTGCTCATCGCGGCTGCCGCGTTCTACCTCCTGCTGTAGCGTGAGACCATGACTGCTGGAGCCAGGCAAAACCTGATGATCATCGATGCGCACACACACCTGTTTCCGCCCGAGGTCGCTGCCGACCCGGCATCGTACATTTCCCAGGATGCCTGGTTTGCTGAAACCCACAGTCATGAGGGGATCGAGTTTCCTGATGCCGCCGCGCTCCTGACCAGCATGGAGGATGCGGATATTGCTGTGTCTGTTGTCGCGGGCTGGCCCTGGAGGAATCCGGAGCTGTGCAAACGCCACAATGATTACCTGGCCAAAACGGCTTCGGAGAGTGGTGGACGGATTGTCTGGCTTGGGATAGTGAACCCGCTCGTTGAGGATGTGTCGTCGGAAGTGCGACGGTGCGCCGAACTGGGCGCACACGGAATCGGCGAGCTCAACGCCGACGCCCAGGGGTTCCGATGGGACAACTGGGCGGGCTTGCAGCGCTTTGCGGAAATATGCGTGGAGGAGGGATTGCCGATCCTTGCCCACCTCTCCGAGCCTGTGGGACATGTCTATCCCGGCAAGGGTACCGCGACGCCTGAGCAATTTGTGCGGTTTGCGCGAGCATGCCCGGACCTGGCAATTGTGGCGGCACATTGGGGAGGGGGACTGCCGTTTTATGAGCTCATGCCTGAGGTTGCGCGCGACCTTCGGCACATCTGGTATGACTCGGCGGCATCGACGTATTTGTACGAGCATCGCGTCGCCGGGATTGTCGAGTCGCTGGTTGGACCGAAGCGGATACTGTGGGGTTCGGACTATCCCGTGCTTCGGCAAAAACGGTTCCTGAATCGATTCAAGGAACAGGTCGCGGGTGATGGCCTGGCCGCCATGATCGGCGGGAACGCCCTGTCCGTTTATCAGATCGATCTCCCGGAGGAGTGCAAGTGATTGCTGGACTTCAAGGTGTCGTTGCGCAGATCGAGCCGGACGCGCTGGTGCTCGACGTACGTGGAGTGTTTTATCGCGCGTACGTTCCCTCGTCGTTGCTCCAGCGAGACGAGCTCCGAACGGGAACGTCTTTTTTTCTCCACACCCATCAGGTCGTCCGTGAGGATGCGCTGACCTTGTACGGGTTCATGCATGCAACGGATGTCGCCTGGTTTCGCATGCTTCTGGGGGTCAATGGCGTTGGTCCAAGAGTTGCCCTGTCGATGCTGTCCAGATTCAGCACGGACGAGCTGGTCGATGTGGTGGAGCGTGAGGATGTTGGCTCACTGTCTTCGGTTCCTGGAATCGGTCGAAAGACCGCCTCACGAATTCTGCTCGACCTGCGCGGCAAGCTGCCGGCGTCGACCGAGCTCGGCGCTGCTGGAACTGGCGATCTCGAGCTGATCGAGGCGCTCGAGTCATTGGGCTACTCCCGCTCGGAGTCGGCGGTCGCGGCAGCCGGCATCGATATCGAGGCGGGCGCTGACCTCGAGCCGCGCCTGCTCGCGGCGCTGCGGCAACTGTCACCGGCCGGCTGAACTACCGCTTCAATCGCCGCTGAATCGCCGCGGCGTGACCCGTGAGGCCTTCGGCTCTGGCGATCTGGATGGCGGTTTCTCCCAGTTCTTCGATCGCCTGGGCGTTTGCGCCGATCAGCGAAATGATCTTTTGGAACTCGGCGACATGGATCGGAGATGAATATCGAGCGGTGCCACCGGTGGGCATGACGTGACTCGGTCCCGCGGCGTAATCACCCAGTGCCTCGGGGCTGTCCTCGCCGATAAACACACCGGCGGCATTCCTGATGGATGGGAGAAGCTCCCAAGGTTTGTCAACCAGGAGACACAGGTGTTCGGGGGCGAATTCGTTCGCCAGCGCCACCGCTTCGTCCAGGTTGTCGACCACGACAACACGACCTGTTGAGGAAAGTGACGTGCGGATGATCTCTGATCGCTCGAGCTCCTGAACCTGGCGCTCGATCTCGGGCTCGAGATCCAGCGCCAGCTGAGATGATGTTGTAATCAGGATCGAGGTGGCAATGGTGTCATGCTCGGCTTGAGCGATCATATCCGCCGCGACAAGTTCAAGGCACGCCGAATCGTCCGCAATCAGCAAGGTTTCCGTCGGTCCCGGCAACTGATCGAGATCCACGACGCCGTACACCATCTGTTTCGCGAGTACCACGAAGATGTTGCCCGGACCACAGACCTTGTCGACGTGCGGCACCGAATCAGTACCAAAGGCCAGGGCAGCGATTGCCTGCGCGCCCCCGATGGCAAAGACACGATCCACCCGCGCGATATCCGCCGCAGCCAGGATTGCGGGCGAAATCCGGCCATCGCGGCCCGGTGGAGCCGCGATGATAATCTCGTCAACCCCCGCGACCTTGGCCGGTATCGCGGTCATCAGGAGCGATGACGGGTAGCCGGCCAACCCGCCTGGTGTGTAGATGCCCACTCGTTCCAGCGGTCGAATGATCTGGCCGAACGTGCCCTGCGGTGTATGTTCGAACCATGAGCGGGAGGGTTCCCGTTGGTGGAATGCGCGAATACGATCCGCGGCGGTTTCAAGTGCGTGTTCCAGCTCCACCGGGATTGAGCTCCGGGCTTCCCGCCACTCACTCCGGTCGACCTCGAATGACTGGCGCGCGTCGCCGTCTAATGCCTTGGTATAGCGACGCAGCGCCTTGTCGCCGTCACGTCGAACGTCGCCAAGAATGCGATCAACGACTTCACGGGCACTGAGATCCTCGCCGAACACCCGGCGGATTCCGTCCCTGATTGATGCTGACAAAACCGGATCAATGAATGATCCACGTCTGGTCAGCTCCGGAAGCGCCTTGTCGTAGCCCTCGATGCGCTGAATCCTGATCGAACTCGACATTCGGGTCTTCCTTTTCTACGTACGAAGCGACGCACCGAGCTCCTTGCTCAGGACTCGTTCGATCCGCGTGCGATTCCTGGCAAGTTCCTTGTCTGTCAACGCGCGGTCAGGAGCGGTGAAGGTAACCCTGAACGTCAGGCTTTTCATGCCCGAATCCAGGTTTTCGCCGCGATAGACGTCGAACAGGACGACATTCGTGACCAGGGGACCCGCGCCGTTGCGGAGAGACTGTTCAACAGTTCCGGCAGGTGTATCCTCGGCAACTACAATGGAGAAATCCTGTTCAACTGGTAGAAACTGTTCGGTCGTGATCTGGATGCCACGCATGTCCGGCAGTACCGTCAGGAGCAAGGAAACATCCAGCTCGGCCACCGCGACGCGCTGGTCGATCCCGTATTCCCGCGCCACGTCTGGATGCACTTCGCCTACCAGTCCAAACACGACACCATCAACCAGGACCTGGGCGGTGCGGCCGGGATGGAGAGCCGGATGTTCGCTCGATTGATAGCTGACTGGCTGACCAAGCCGGGTGAAAAGCGCGTCCAGCACTCCCTTCGCATCCCAGAAGCCCAGGGTTTTGTCGTGCTCCCCGTTTGCCGTGAAGTGGTCGAGCTCCCGCCTGTCACCAGCGAAAATCACCGCCAGATGAGATGGCTCATCGGGCAACACGCCGGGACCATTCGAGGCGAAGACATGAGCAATCTCGAAGAGCTTAACGTGCGCCTGGTGTTTCAGGTTCGCGGCAACCTCGGGGATGAGCGACGGCACGATCGAGGTCCGCAGGAACGGTCGCTCGGCATGAACGGGATTTCGCAGCCGCACCAATCGCGAGCTCGTGATGTTTCCGACCAGTGAGACCGACGATTCAGTCGACCATCGAGCGATCTCCTCTTCGGAAAGTGTCGTATACGTCCGCCCTTCGAACATGCCCGCCGAGGCCAACGTGCGGCGAATGAATCGCTCCAGCAAGAACAGTGGATCCCGCTCGACCGGGGGTGTCGTCCCGGTCGGCAGTGTGGCGGGGAGGGAATCATAGCCGACGATCCTTGCTACTTCTTCCACCACGTCCTCGGGGATGGAGATGTCGCCCCGCCAGGTTGGGACCTGGATGCTCAGGATGCCGGAATTCTCGTCAAGTGTGGGCTGGAGTTCCAGGCGGTCGAGCACACCGAGGGCTTGGTCAGGCTCGATCCGAATACCCAGTGTGCGCTCGATACGACTGAATGGCATCGTGACGCTGGCCCGCGCAACCGGTGACGGATAAGCGTCGTCAAAGCTCACAAGCCGAGCATCCGGGCACAGCTCCAGGATCAGGTTTACCGCGCGTTGAGCGGCTGACCTGGCGAGCTCCGGGTCGATGCCGCGCTCGAACCGCACAGAGGCGTCGGTACGAAGCTTGAGCCGTCGTGAAGTGTGGCGAACGTTGACCATGTCGAAGTTCGCCGATTCGAGCAGGATCGATGTGGTCGAGTCCATTACCTCGGAGTTGACTCCGCCCATGATTCCGGCAATGGCAACCGGTTTCCCGCCATCGGTAATGAGCAGCGTCGATTCGTCAATGTCCCGAACCCGGTGATCGAGCGTTTCGATCTGTTCGCCCGACTCGCCACGGCGAACGACGATTCGTCCGGTTTCGATCATGGTGCAGTCGAATGCGTGAAGTGGCTGGCCCGTCTCGAGCATCACATAGTTTGTGATGTCGACGAGATTGTTGACCGGACGCACGCCCGCGGCGGTCAACCGTCGTGTCATCCAGGCGGGCGACGGCTCTATTTTCACGCCATCGATGATGACAGCGACATAGCGCCGGCAGAGGTTGTCAGATTCGATTGTGACGAGTTGATCAACCGACTCGACGGTCGCCAGGCTGGTTTCCGTTGGAGGCCTGAGGGTAGTGGCAAGAATGGCGCTTGCCTCGCGGGCGATCCCGACCATCGAAAAGGCGTGCACGAGGTTGGGCGTGATCTCGAACTCGATGACCGTGTCCCCGAGCCAATTCCTGAGAGGCACTCCTATGGGAGCCTCCGATTCGAGGACGAGGATGCCTTCGTGTTCATCGCTCAATCCAAGCTCCTTTTCGGAGCAGACCATGCCTTCTGATGTGACACCGCGAATCTTGCCAGGCTTCAGCGTTTTGTACTTCAGCTCATCGGCATACGCATCGATCAGGCGAGCACCGGCGAGCGCAAGCGCAACTTTTTGGCCCTCCGCGATATTGGGGGCGCCCGTGACCACGGTGAGCTGGTGCTCCCCGGCATCGACTTCGGCGAGGACAAGCCGATCGGCATCGGGGTGTGGTTTGACGTTGCGTACTTCGGCCACAAAGACCTTGTCCCAATGATCACCGATGTATTCGAGGTTTTCGGCTTCAAGGCCGGCCATGGTCATGCGTTCGGCGAGCAATTCCGCACTGATGTCGACATCGACATAGTCCTGCAGCCAACGAAAGGGAACCTTCATGAAGTACTTACTCTCCTCCTGCGGTGATGGAGTTGGTCCTAGATCGGAATTGTCGCGAACTTCTTGAGGAAACGCAGGTCGTTGCTGTTGAACGCGCGCAGGTCGTCCACGCCGTACTTCATCATCACCAGCCGCTCGATACCGAGACCGAAGGCGAATCCGGTGTACTTTTCCGGATCATAACCGACGCCGCGAAGCACATTCGGATGCACCATGCCGGCGCCACCCATCTCCAGCCAGCCCGACTGCTTGCATACGCGGCAGCCCTTGCCCTTGCAGATGGCGCAGTCAACAGCAAAGTCGACACCCGGCTCGACGAAGGGAAAGAAATCACATCGGAAGCGGATGCGACGCTCGGGACCAAAGAGCTGGCGGGCAAGCTCCTGAAGCACGCCCTTCAGGTCGGTCATGGTGATGTTGGTGTCGACAATCAGGCCTTCGAGCTGGGTGAACATCCATTCATGAGAGGCATCCTGTGCTTCATAACGATAGGTGCGTCCCGGAACGATCACCCGCACCGGAGGGTCCAGGCGCTCCATCGTTCTGGCCTGCATGGGGGAGGTGTGGGTTCGCATGACGATCTCTTCGGTCGGATCGTCGACGATAATGGTGTCCCACACATCCCTGGCTGGATGGTCGGCGGGTATGTTGAGCAAATCGAAATTGTACCGGCCAGTCTCCACCTCCGGACCGAATACTGCTTGAAAGCCAAGGAGCGCGAATACCTCGATCAGCTCATCGATCATTGCCGAGACCGGATGCATCGCTCCGATGTCTGGCTTGCGACCGGGCAAGGTGACATCCACCGACTCGGATGTCAGCCTGCGATCGAGCTCCTGGCGTTCAATCGATTCACGTACGGGAGCGAACGCAGATTCAAGCTCGACCCGGAGCGCCTGGGCGTCCCGCCCGGCGGTCGGGCGATCTTCCTTCGGCAGGGAACCGAGTGATCGGAGCATCGTGGTGATCTCGCCCTTGGGACCCAGCCAGCGGCGCTCCCAGGCGTGGAGCCGCTCGATGTCAGCGACAGTCGTGAGCGCTTCAGTGGCTTTTCCTCGAACCTCATCGATTCGAGAAGACAAGCCATGCGACGCAGTGGTCATGGAACCTTCCTCATTTGATCCGCAACGTCCAGTCAGGCACAAGAAAACCCCTCGGCAGGGACGAGGGGCTTCCACGCGGTATCACCCTGCTTCGTTCGGAGATGTTCTCGAACGCGCTCATGACTCCGTAGAAGAGTCATTCCGGTCATCATACGGGGGACCAGCCCGACAGGCTTATGGGCCTGTCAACTCGGGAGTGAACAGAGCGGCACAATCGCATCTGACTTCCAGTCCAGGGTCAGAGTTCCCTTTGCGATCCAACTTGCCGAACATTTTTCCGTCAACGTCAGGAATCTTGAATTGTGTCTTGAGAAGTATACGGCGTCATTGCGGGAATGTCCCCATCTCCGCTCGCCTATACTCATTGTCATATTTGGACGTTTGGAAACCGCTTGCGGTCAAGGAGGGAGAATCCGTACCAATGATGGATCGACTGATTGAGGCGATACACGCGCGGGAAGTGCTGGATTCTCGCGGTAACCCTACGGTTGAGGTCGAAGTGTTCCTGTCGAGCGGTGTGGTGGGTCAGGCCGCTGTGCCATCCGGCGCGTCAACCGGCGCCTATGAAGCGGTAGAACTTCGCGATGGGGACAAGTCGAGATACGGTGGCAAGGGCGTGCTGACGGCTGTCGAGAACATCAATGACGAAATAGCGGAAGTCGTGGTCGGGATGGATCCGCTCGACCAGGTGGGTATCGACCTGTTGATGAAGGAAGTCGACGGCACCGAGAACAAGGGACGGCTCGGCGCCAACGCAATTCTGGGCGTGTC
>Ga0075530_1000014_pt1 | contig 74427 bp, 68 predicted proteins | sample NGEPerD_2_FD_75101 | JGI IMG/M metagenome (GOLD analysis project Ga0075530, IMG submission 75101) | Arctic peat soil microbial communities from the Barrow Environmental Observatory site, Barrow, Alaska, USA - NGEE PermafrostL1-D | ecosystem: Environmental > Terrestrial > Soil > Wetlands > Peat ... | reverse complement strand
GATAATCAGTTGATTTAGTCATTGTTCGGATTTTTCAATGGCTTATTTGTTATGACCTTTTTTCCGAAACTAAAATCAAACAATTAACCAAACAAATCATTGACTTTTATTAGCTGGTCTTAAAGTAAAAGGATACCCTGTAAGGGAAATTGATAAATTGCCCTTACAATGTATGCCACATCGCACATCGAACCTCGCCTATGCCTCCTCTTCCCACCCAATTTGCTTCAGTAAATCCGTTAAAACAACTTCATGCCCATCTCGTCCTAGAGTCATTATGCTGATCTTTTCCCTTTGCCAAAGGCGTCCAATCACGCGCGAAACATCTTCCAATGTCACTTTTTCTAGCTTCCCAATCACTTCCTCCGGCGAAAGTACACGATTGTACGTAAGTTCTGTCTTCCCTAAACGACTCATCCGGCTGCTTACCGCTTCCAGTCCAAGATAGAGGCCACCTTTAATTTGAGCCTTTGTTCTCGCTAATTCATCCGCAGAAATTCCCTGGTCTTTAATTTCCTTTAACTCTTGAAGAATGCACTCGATGACTTCTTTAGTGTTTTTAGGACTTGTTCCCGCATAGATCGCAAATAATCCGGTATCTACATAAGTGGAGTGATACGAATAGACTGAATAAGCTAAGCCACGCTGTTCCCGTATTTCCTGAAATAACCTGGAGCTTAAACCTCCTCCTAAAATATTATTAAAAATATGCATTGCATAGATATCATCATCATCTTGTCCAAGACCTGGTACCCCTAGAATGATATGCATCTGTTCTGTATCTTTCTGTTGATAGTATTCAATCGTATGACCGATGGGTGTTCCTTCAAGGACACGACGTCCACCCCTTTGAAACGAACCAAATTGATTCGATAGTTTTGCAACAACGTCCTCGTGCTTTATTTTACCTGCCACGGCTATGACTACATTATCTGGAGCATAATGTTCTGAGAGGAAATGCATGATTTTTTCTCGACTTAGTGACTTTATGCTTTCCTCAGTTCCCAAAATCGGTTTTCCTAAGGGATGTTCATTCCACACACGTTCTGAGAAAATGTCATTAATCAACTCATCAGGAGAATCCTCATACATTTTAATTTCTTCAATAACTACATTTTTCTCTTTGTCGATTTCCTTTTCGTCAAACAGAGAATGAAAGAACATATCACTTAACACGTCAATTGCGAGATCTAGATCCTCATCCAACACTTTTGCATAGTAACAAGTGTATTCTTTAGTCGTAAAGGCATTTAGTTGACCACCTACGGCTTCTAAGGATTCCGCCAAAACTCGTGCAGTACGGTGTTCCGTTCCTTTAAAAAACATGTGCTCCATAAAATGGGAAATGCCTTCATACCCTTCACGTTCATCCCGCGAACCCGCTCCTACCCATAGTCCTATGGCCGCCGAACGTACATGTTCAATTTCTTCTGTAATAATTCTAACCCCGTTGGGTAATACCGTTTTTTGATACAACAACTTCAACTCCCTTTCATCCTCTTCTGAAACTCTACTTTGATAAATAATAGTTTCTCACTCTGCTTCTGTTCGATTGTCTACTTAACTTTCACTTATCAAAGGAACAGTGTTTAATTTCTGGTTCCCTAGCCAAACTTCTAAACGCCCTAGGCGTTCACCAGCTCGAACGGGCAGATCGGCATTCTTTTCCCATACGACACGGGTTTGGAGTTTCCCGCGTTCAACTTTAGTAATGCTTACATCGATTGGACTATTAATAAACACTTGAACTGACTTTTTTGCACCCGCAAATTCTGCGACAACCTGTCCAGCTTCAACAAGGCGTACGGTTTCAGTTTTTTCAAAACCCCACTCCAAGAGTTTCTGCGCATCTCCAAAGCGATCCGGTGCATTTAGAACCACTACCACTAACTTACGGCCTTCCTTAGTTGCCGATGCGACAAGACATTTTCCTGCTGCAGTCGTGGTCCCTGTTTTAACGCCATTAGCATAAGGATAATTCCATAATAGTTTATTCGTATTCCGTAAATCCATGAACACATCAGGTTCGATAAAATGAATTTCCGTTTCTTTCTGTCGAATAATCGACGCAAATTGAGGAAGTTTCAAGCCGTGACGAGCCATTAGAGCCAGATCTTTTGCGGTGGAATAATGTCCCTTGCGAGGTAAGCCATTCGTATTTTCAAAATGAGTATTCTGTGCTCCCAGGGCCAAAGCTTTTTTATTCATCAGCTTGACGAACTGTTCTTCACTACCTGAAATATGTTCAGCAATTGCCACACAGGCATCATTACCTGATCGGACCAATGCTCCCGTAATTAGTTCATAGAGAGTAATCCTTTCTCCTGGATCAAGATGCAAGGTTGCTTCACCGATATCTGCCGCTTTCGGACTAACAGTTACCACTTCATCGGGTCGTCCTAACTCTAAACCTAAAATAGCAGTCATGATTTTAGTAGTACTTGCAGGAGCACGGCGAGTATCGGCCTGTTTCCCAAAGAGAATATCGCCCGTTAACACATCCATCAGCACAGCAGAGGACGCACTAACTCTAGGTAGTCCATCAGATAACACTGAGGATTTAGCCACTGGTTTTTTGGCTGGTGCACCATAAACTGAGGTTGCTGATAAAATGCTTATGCTAATAATACAAAGAAAGACGCAGCCCCAAGCACACGTCCGCTTTCGCTTTCGCTTGATCATTTAACCACCTCAAATTCTGATTCTCTATGAGGTAGTATTTCCGATCTGGTCAAATGTTATTAGTTCATCAAGCGTTTGGAAACTAAATCCATCTCGATTTAATTGGTCAAGAATGACAGGCAAGGCTCTAACAGTATTTGCTTTAGGATGCATTAAAATAATAGCGCCGGATTTAGCAGGCTTAATCCCAAATCTTATTGCTGGATTAAGAATACGTTTTGCGATGATCTCCGGCGTACTATTTGCCCGCCAATCGACGGTATCTAAGGTCCATAGAATCGTCTGATAGCCCAATGCCTCAGCAGCTCGAAGTCCGGAAACACCTTTTTCGCCATAAGGCGGTGCATACATATGCGTCTTTTTCCCAATAATGCCTTCAATAATGCTTTCTGTCTTCTTAATTTCTTCTTGGTTAGCCCCGATGGAGAGCTGATCCGGATGTGGGTGAGAATACCCATGGTTTTCAATTTGGTGGCCTCTGTCCGATATTTTATTAAGCAACTCCGGATTTTTCTTAGCCCAACGCCCCGTGACAAAAAAGGTAGCACGAGCTTTGTGTTGATCTAAAACGTCCAATATTGCAGGGATATATTCTTCGCCCCAATCCACATTAATCGTTAAAGCCATAACCAACTGATCCGTCTTGATCTGTTCAATTGGACTTAAAACCGTAACATCAGCTACCATAAACCAAAGCTCTGCAACGATTCCTACCAGCAATAGAAAGAAAATCCCGACAAACGAGTGTAATCGTCGCGAGATTTTTAAGTTAATGAACATTTGCGTCCCCCCTCCTTAACATTTATGCGGATAGGGGAACTCACAGACTGATTTGACTCATATAGTATTGGAAATGTATTTAGTAAAATTTAGAGAATTTCCTAACGCACATTTGGCATAGCGTCTTTACGAGAAAGATTCAACCGCCCTTGTTTGTCAATGGCAGTAGCTTTAACCATGATCTCGTCCCCAGCCTTCACGATGTCTTCTACTTTTTCGACGCGTTCATGGGCGAGTTGCGAAATATGGACTAATCCTTCTTTACCGGTAAGTCCCAAAACTCCCGGAATGACTTCCACGAAAGCGCCAAAATCCATAACCCGTGTGACTTTACCTTTATAGATTTTGCCTACTTCTACCTCCTGAGTTAGCGCTTGGATAATCTTTAAGGCCTGCTCGCCGCCCTCTCCGCCAACAGACGAAATAAAGACGCGACCGTCATCCTCGATGTCTATTTTAACCCCCGTTTGCTCAACAATCTTCTTGATTGTTTTCCCGCCAGGTCCGATAACGTCTCGAATTTTATCTGGATGAATCGACGCTGTGATAATTCTAGGCGCATAAGTAGAAAGTTGTGCGCGTGGTTTATCTATGACCGCCACCATCTTATCCAGGATAAAAAGCCTTCCTGCCTTGGCTTGAGTTAAGGCTTTCAATAAAACTTCTCGGGATACACCCTTAATTTTAATATCCATTTGCAAAGCTGTGATTCCTTTGCTCGTTCCAGCCACTTTGAAATCCATATCCCCGAAATGATCTTCCATACCTTGGATATCTGTAAGTATCGCGAGGTTATCCCCCTCCTTAATTAGTCCCATTGCAATACCTGCCACTGGAGCTGTAATAGGAACACCTGCATCCATCATCGAGAGGGTACTTCCACAAACTGAAGCCATCGAGCTCGAACCATTGGATTCCAAAACCTCAGAAACCAAACGAATCGTATAAGGAAACTCGTTTTCATCTGGTAAGACTGGGTACAAAGCTCTTTCCGCTAACGCGCCATGCCCTATATCCCTACGTGATGGCCCACGCATCATTTTGATTTCCCCAACACTGTAGGGGGGGAAATTATAGTGATGTATATAACGCTTAGACCTCTCAAGACCCAAACCGTCAAGGATCTGTTCATCTCTTGCGGCCCCAAGCGTCGCAACAGTAAGTACCTGGGTCTGTCCCCGAGTAAAGAGCCCCGTTCCATGTGTGCGTGGTAGAATTCCCACTTCGACACTAATAGGGCGAACTTCATCTACTGCTCTACCATCCGGACGAATATGCTCATCCGTGATCAATTTACGTACAATTAGGTGCACTATGTCTTCCAATACCGCCTTAATTACTTTGGTATCCTCTGGGAACTCTGCTTCAAAGTAGCTCAGTGCTTCCACTTTAGCTTCGTCGATCGCGCTCTCCCGCGCTTTCTTCTCTTCTACACGGACTGCCGCATCTAATTTATTATAAGTATGCTCCTTAACTGCTTCCACAAGCCGGTCTTGGATTTTGGCGACCTTGAACTCATCTTTCTCTTTAGCTAATCCCAACGTCAAAGCTTCCTCACGATAGTCTGCTATAAACTTGGCAATCTTTTTAACTTCTGCATGCCCAAACATTATCGCTTCCAATATTTGATCCTCAGGTACTTGATGCGCACTGGCTTCCACCATCATAACAGCGTCTACAGTTCCAGCTACAGTCAGAAGCATCAAGCTTTTTGCAGATTGCTCGATTGTAGGATTAATAATGTATTCATCATCAACAAGTCCAACTGTAACTGCGGCAATAGGACCATCGAATGGAACGTTCGATACTGTTAACGCCGCGGATGCTGCGTTTATTGCTGTGATATCTGTCGCACAATCTTGATCAACAGACATAACGGCTGCAACTACTTGGACTTCGTTACGAAACCCTTGCGGGAACAACGGACGAATTGGACGGTCAATTAAACGAGCAGATAGCGTAGCCTTTTCACTAGCCCTTCCTTCACGTTTGATAAATCCGCCAGGAATTTTACCTGCAGCATACATACGCTCTTCAAACTCAACGGTCAAGGGAAAAAAATCAATTCCCTCTCTGGGTGAACCACTACATGTAGCAAACGCAGAAACCACTGTATCTCCATATCGGAGAAAAATAGCGCCTCCAGCCTGTTTACCAATTTTTCCGGTTTGGAAAGTCATGACTCTCCCACCGACCGAGAGTGACTTTTCAAGTATTTGCTGTTTCACAATGAATCCTCCTTAAAACTTTTCAATCCTTCTATTCAACTTGTTTTCTCTTCGACATATTATTATTATTTCCTGCAAATTACATAAAAAAACTCTTTCAACGAATAATTTTGAATTGATCATTATTCAAGCACGGCCAGAAAGAACGTTCCTTTGTATTTTCTGTTTCTTAAAATAAAGAAGCGGATCATTTTGATCCGCTTTACATTGATGCTTTTACGTGGAGTTACTTCCTCAGACCGAGTATAGCTATAAGATTGCGATAACGGTCAAAATCAACATTTTTTAAATATGTTAATAAAGCGCGTCTCGAACCAACCATTTTCAAAAGACCCCGCCGGGAATGATGGTCTTTCTTATGTGTCTTAAAGTGTTCTGTTAAATACGTAATCCGTTCAGTGAGAAGTGCAATTTGAACTTCCGGAGACCCTGTGTCCCCTTCCTTCCGCGCATGCTTCAAAATAATCTCTTGCTTTCTCTCAGGTGTCATCATGATTAATTCCTCCATTTTTTTGATACTTCCCAACTGCCCAGGTTGACGTTGGAGACTCACTCAAGCCGAGTCAGTGGGACCTCATCGTTTCTAAAGTAGTATACATGTTAAAAATGTTTTTGTAAAGTAAAGTAAAGTCACGATCCCTATTTTAGGCACGCTGTATCATGCCCCTACACGAGGATTTCTCTCAATATCTGTTCTGCTTTAGCCCCGTCTTTTTTCAACTGTAGCAAAAGTTCGTTAACCCCATTAAATTTTCGTTCATCCCGCAAGTATTCAACAATGTGAACCATAATCTCACTTCCGTACAGGTCTCCATTAAAATCAAAGAAATGAACCTCGACCATTGTCGTATACGAGTCATGAAACGTTGGTTTCATACCAATGTTCATCATGCCTGACACGCGCCTTCCATATATACAGGCCCCAACAGCATATACCCCTCGCTTTGGTATTAAATAGTCTTCTGAAGTAAGAATGTTGGCCGTGGGATAGCCCAGTTGACGCCCCCGTTCTTCCCCATGTACGACAGTTCCACGAAGGCAGGGAGGACGCCCTAGCAAAGAGCTAGCCAATCTGATATCCCCATGAAGTATGGCTTTACGTATACCACTCGAAGAAATCACCTGTCCACCAATCGTTTGCGCCTGAAGTACACTTACTCCAAAGCCATGCTTCTTCCCTAAAGCTTGCAACAATTCGGGATTTCCTCTACCTTGAGCACCAAATGAATAATTAAAACCGACCACAACATGCAACACCCCCATGGGAAGCAGAATTTCCTCTACAAACTGCTCAGGTGGAGTGTTCGCCATTTCCTTAGTAAACGGTAAATGGTAGACGGTTTTAACTCCAATAGTTTTTAAATAGACTAAACGCTCTTCGGTTGTTGACAATAACCTTAACTCCCATTCGGGAAATAACACTTTGAGTGGATGAGGCTCAAAAATCAAAACAGAGAGCCCCACACCTAGACGCTCAGCGTGTCCTAATCCATGCTCAAGCAAGCGACGATGTCCCAGGTGTACTCCATCGAAATTACCCAACACTAACACGCAAGGCTCTTTATTTGCAGGCAGACTTGTTCGAACTTGCACGGATTTGACCTCCCTAACCATCATCCCAAAACCTTATGTGGAAAAATCTCTTCCTCTCGCCACACCCCGATTCCAATCAATTCATCGCCCTCAAATACCTGGACGTAACTCGAGGTTCGAGGTTCGAGGTTCGAGGTTCGAACGTTGGATTCCGTTTCGAGCCACGGGCCACGAAACTCGGTCGACGATTTTTTTTCTGTTATAGTACTGATTTGTTCGCGTTTGGTAGGCAACCCATGCCGAAAAGCATTAGCACGAACAGTTGATAAGTTTACCCGAGGTAGATCAATTGCGTCTGTCAGTGGAAGCAAAAAATCAAAAGTTGACCCGCTGACCGCCTCTTCAATCTCCTCAAGTGTCCAACTCTCCTCAATCTTGAACGGACCGGAACGAACGCGCAATAAATTAGACATATACGCCCCGCAGCCCAATGCCTGTCCAAGATCATGACAGATTGTCCGTATGTATGTCCCTTTTGAGCACTCGATGTCTAAAACCGCCCGGGGAAACTCCCCTTCATACCATCTTATCAGTTTTAAGTTATATATAAATACCTCTCGCGGAGTTCTCTCTATTGATAAACCTTGGCGAGCATACTCATATAGATGTTTTCCTTCTTTACGAACCGCCGAATACATCGGAGGTAATTGCGAAATTTTCCCCACAAAATTGGGTATTTCACGTTCTAAGTCACTCTGTTTCACATCGGGCTTAGTCTGATGAACTTCATTACCAAAAGCATCCTGAGTATCTGTCGTAACTCCAAATGTAACCTCTGCACGATAAGCTTTCCCTTGCTCTGTTATGTACTCTGCTAAACGTGTACCCTTCCCTACGCAAAGTGGTAAAACTCCGGCTACCCCAGGATCAAGCGTCCCTGTATGTCCTATTTTTTTAATTTTTAGCATTCTTCGCATCCAGACAACTACATCAGACGAGGTCATTCCTGGTGGTTTAAGGACATTAATGAGCCCTTTCAATCCTTAACGCCTCCTCTAGTGCTGTAATAAGGCGTTGCTTGGCCTCAGCCATTGGAATTCTAAGCGTACACCCAGCAGCCCGCTGATGCCCTCCTCCTCCGAATAAGGCAGCAATCTCATTGACATTCAGCCATAGGTTAGAACGCAGACCCGCTTTAATTTCTTGAGGGCCAACCTCTTTTAGCAACACCGCCACCTCAACGCCTGCGATACTCCGAGCGTGATTAACAAGTCCCTCACTCAATTCCAGCTCTGCACCACTTATCCGGAAATCTTCCGCGCTTAATATCATAATCGCCAGTTGCCCATCCGCATAGATTTCTAATCCGTTCAGGGCACACTGCAGCAATTTTATCTGGGCCAGGGGCTTTTGGTCAAATATATTATTGTGAATGCGTGACAAATCCACACCAAGATCTAATAGGTCTGCAACCGATCGATGTGTTTGCGCAGTTGTATTACTATACTCAAAGCAGCCTGAATCCGTCAGAATCGCTGTGTAGAGATTCGTGGCCATATCTTCATCCATTTCTACACCCAACTGGTTTATAAGCTTCAGGGCAACTTCTCCAGCCGCGCTGGCTTGAACAGCAACCCAGTTCAAGTCACCAAAGAACAGATTCGAAATGTGGTGATCTAGATTAATCACAATACTGTCTTCAGAAATGTCTAACCTAGACAGGTTAACACGCCCCAGATCCGTACAGTCCACGAACAACAAGATCTTAGGTTGGGGACTGGGAAGTTCCTGGCTTATCCGAGATGAGTCTGGTAAAAACGATAAATAGCTTGGCACTGAATCAGGATTATAAAAAGTAACTTCTTTACCCATTTTCTCCAAAGCTAGGCCAATTGCCAACATAGACCCGATACAATCGCCATCTGGAGAAACATGGGAGAAAAGCGCCACCTTTGGCGCTTTTCTTAACACTTCAATTATCTCTACAGGAGTGTTTTCATGATTCATGAGATTCATCCTTACCTGCATCATCGTTGGAAACTCCAACATCTCTCAGCAACTTCGCTATGTGTGCACCATGCTCTATGGAAGGATCGTATATAAAAACGATAGCTGGAATGTGTCGAAGTCGTACACGCTTCCCGATTTCAGAACGTATAAACCCCGCTGCCCGATTTAACACATCCAAGGATGTTTTTCCTTCATCCTCTGTCCCCAGAACACTAACATACACTTTCGCGTGAGCCAGATCGCCCGCAACATCTACACTTGTCAACGTGACAAATCCAAGGCGAGGATCTTTTAACTCCACCCGGATTAGTTGTGAAATTTCTTCTTTGAGCGTTTCCGCCAAACGATTAGGTCGATGTTTTGACATACTTATACCTCCAGGGCCGTTTTACTAAAGTGTGCGTTTGACTTCTTCCATCATAAACGCTTCAATGATGTCTCCTTCTTTAAGGTCATTGAATTTTCCAATGCCAACTCCACATTCGTAACCCATGGCAACCTCTTTCACATCATCCTTAAAGCGTCTCAGAGATTCCATTACCCCTTCATGAATAACGATACTGTCTCGAATAACACGTACTTGAGCTGAACGAACAATCTTCCCTTCAGTCACCATACAACCTGCAACGGTTCCAGCTTTAGGGACTTTAAAGACCATACGCACTTCAACTTTACCCAAGACGACCTCTTTAAAGGTAGGGTCAAGTAGACCAGTCATTGCCGCTTTGACATCTTCAATGGCATCATATATGACTCGATACAGACGCAAATCAACGCCCTCTAGTTCTGCCGTCGCCTTCGTATGCGAGTCCGGCCGAACATTAAAGCCGATAATAATAGCATTTGAAGCTGAGGCTAGCATTATATCGTTTTTATTAATAGCACCGACTCCACCGTGGATTGGGTTGACGCGTACCTCGCTCGTCGAAAGCCGAAGAAGTGACTGACGTAAAGCTTCAACCGACCCTTGGACGTCTGCCTTTATTATAATATTTAATTCTTTGATTTCGCCCTCTTTGATCCTCTCAAAAAGGTCTTCTAAGCTAACTTTAAAGACGGTTTTTTTGGAGTCTTCTACTCTCCGTGCCGCAATACGTGCAGACGTTATTTGGCGAGCCAATTTTTCGTCGGCGACAACATAGAATAATTCTCCCGCTTCAGGCACTTCGGATAAGCCTTGAACTTCAACCGGCATGGATGGGCCTACTTTTTTAACCCGGTGACCATTATCATCCAACATGGCCTTAATTCGACCAAATGCACAGCCTGCTACCGCAACATCTCCAATATTGAGCGTACCCTTGGACACGAGAACTGTTGCAATTGGTCCCTTACCCTTATCCAATTCAGCCTCGATGACAGTTCCTGCGGCTGCACGTTTCGGATTAGCTTTATAATCCTGGACTTCCGCGATAAGCAGAATATTTTCCAGAAGTTTGTCTATGCCTATATTACCTTTTGCGGATACAGGCACGGCAATGGTCTCTCCGCCCCATTCTTCCACTACAAGACCGTACTCTGTCAGTTCTTGTTTAACCTTTTCGGGAGTTGCATTTTCTTTATCTATCTTATTAATGGCTACAATGATCGGAACCTCAGCCGCTTTGGCGTGATTGATAGCCTCTATAGTTTGAGGCATAACTCCATCGTCCGCCGCTACCACCAGCACTGCGATATCCGTGACTTGGGCACCTCGAGCACGCATTGCCGTGAAGGCCTCATGTCCGGGTGTATCTAAAAACGTAATCTTTTGACCGTTGATTTCAACTTGGTACGCCCCGATATGCTGGGTAATTCCACCAGCTTCCGAAGCCGTCACATGCGTGGTACGTATGGCATCCAAGAGTGACGTTTTCCCATGATCAACGTGTCCCATTACGGTTACAACTGGCGGACGGAAAACGAGGTCTTCCGGATCATCTGCTATTTCCTCAATAACAGCCATTGATTTTTCAGCTTTTACCTCGACTGTAACACCCATTTCACCTGCTAAGATTGTTGCTGTTTCCGAGTCCAACTCCTGATTAATGGTAGCCATGACGCCTAAAACCATAAGGTGTTTAATGATTTCACCCGCCTTACGGCCCATTTTAGCAGCTAAATCTTGTACGGAAATCGATTCCTGAATCACAATGTGTTTTGGCGACGTATCCCGAACTTCTTTTTTAGGACGTTTCTGATAGCGACGATGAGGTGTACGCATCGCTTTTTCTTTTTCTTTTTCTAATTCACGTTTCCGTTCATAGGCTTTGTCTTGGGCTTTCTTAGTAGCCGGCGGCTGACGTTTAGGTTGCTCTGTGATCGTCGGAGTCGTCGGAGCACCTGCACCTGCTCGAGCGGGCATACCTGGACGTGGACCTTGCGGTTGTCCTTGATAACCTGGACGTGGACCCTGTGGTTGTCCTTGATAACCTGGACGTGGACCCTGTGGTTGTCCTTGATAACCTGGACGTGGACCCTGCGGTTGTCCTTGATAACCTGGACGTGGACCTTGCGGTTGTCCTTGATAACCTGGACGTGGACCTTGCGGTTGTCCTTGATAACCTGGACGCGGACCTTGGGGTTGTCCTTGATAACCTGGACGCGGACCTTGGGGTTGTCCTTGATAACCTGGACGCGGACCTTGCGGTTGTCCTTGATAACCTGGACGCGGACCTTGGGGTTGTCCTTGATAACCTGGACGCGGACCTTGCGGTTGTCCTTGATAACCTGGACGTGGACCTTGCGGTTGTCCTTGATAACCTGGTCGTGGGCCTTGCGGTTGTCCTTGATAACCTGGTCGTGGACCCTGCGGTTGTCCTTGATAACCTGGACGTGGACCCTGCGGTTGTCCCTGATAACCTGGACGTGGACCCTGCGGTTGTCCCTGATAGCCTGGACGCGGACCCTGCGGTTGTCCTTGATAGCCTGGACGTGGACCTTGCGGTTGTCCTTGATAACCTGGACGCGGACCCTGCGGTTGTCCCTGATAGCCTGGACGTGGACCCTGCGGTTGTCCCTGATAGCCTGGACGTGGACCCTGTGGTTGTCCCTGATAACCTGGACGTGGACCCTGCGGTTGTCCTTCTACTCCTGGACGTGGCTCTTGCGGGCGTCTTTCTATTTCCGGCCGTGGTTCTATTCTTTGGCGTGGTTCTTGTGGCCGTGCTTCTATTTCTGGACGGGGTAGTTTTGACCGTCCTTCTTGTACGGATTCAGATGTAATTGGCCTTGCTTCTTCAGTATTTCTGTGTTCAGAATGATCCAAATTTGTCCCCTTTCCTTTCATTTGTTTCCGCAAACGATCTGCATCTTTCTCATCAACCGTACTTAAATGATTTTTCACTTCTGTTCCAATTGCCACGAGTTTTGTAATCACTTCTTTACTACTATAGTTCAATTCTTTTGCTAATTCATGAACACGAATACTCATTAAGCCACCCCCACATAATCGTTTTCCACATTACGCTCCAAGCATCAGCTCCTTGCAAGTAAAATAGCCTTAGCGAACCCTTGATCTAAAATAAGCACTGCTGAACGCGGTGAAAGTCCTATTGAATGTCCAAGTTCTAATTTCGTTCCAATTACCAATATTGGTAGTTTTAAATCATCAGCCCACTGATCGTATTTTTTCTGAGTACCGGGAGCATCTTCCGCCATAATAAGCAGATATCCTTTTCTTTTTTTCATCATGGCTTCAACTTGCGCATTACCGGTAGCAATTTTACCAGCTCCACGTGCGATCCCTATCAATGACTGGATACGTGTATTCACGGAGAAAGCTTCCCTTCCAGGTGTGCAAATACTTCCGGATCGACATCTACCTCAAATGCCTTCCGAAATCGACGTTCTTTTACCGCAGTTTGAAAACAGATTAAGTTAGGGCAAATATATGCTCCACGACCATTCCGTTTTCCAGTTGGATCTAATTCAACCGCACCTTCCGGAGTTCTAACTAGTCTCAAAAGTTCTTTCTTTGGCTTCATCTGTTGACAGCCCAGACACATCCGCAACGGAACTTTTCGTGTCTTCATACCGTTACCCCTTCCCTTTCTTTTTTTTCTCCTTAATGCTTAACTTTTCATCAGTCATTATATTCTTCTCTATCTCACGTGGAGTTTTTTCAGGAACTCCTTCGGTAACTTTCTGAGTGGCTTCGTTTTTCGACTCAGCATCATTCAATTCATTGTTATTGAATGACTCATTTTCAATACCTAATCCGCTTTCCTCATATTCCTGATAGTTATCCGATTCAACGAATTCGTCGAAATCCGAATAATCTTCATATTCGTCGTAAATTTCATACTCTTCTTCCAGCACCTGAGGAATGATATTAAGCGTACTAGCTTGGGATTCGCTTTTAATGTCGATCTTCCACCCCGTTAGTTTCGCGGCTAAGCGTGCATTTTGACCCTCTTTCCCAATCGCCAAGGAAAGTTGATAATCAGGAACCACAACAACGGCAACCTTCTCATTGAGCCTAGGATAAACTCCCACAACTTTAGCCGGAGAAAGCGCATTCGCCACGAACTCATGGGGATCCGTGGAGTAGTTTACTATGTCAATTTTTTCCCCTTTTAATTCTGTGACGATGGTTTGAACGCGAGCTCCCTTTGGACCAACACATGCTCCCACAGGATCGACATTTGGGTCACGTGAATAGACTGCAATTTTGGAACGAGCACCTGCTTCACGGGAAACACCCTTAATCTCAACGATGCCATCATGAATTTCCGGCACTTCAAGCTCAAACAAGCGTTTTATCAGGCCAGGATGCGTCCGGGACAACATAATTTGTGGCCCCTTAGTTGTTTTTTTAACCTCCACTACATACGTTTTAATACGTTCGAAAGATTGATACACTTCTCCAGGGATTTGTTCCTGGGCAGGAAGTACGGCTTCTACCTTCCCTAAATCGACAATCACATTCTTCTGCTCATAGCGTTGAACAACCCCGGTCACGATATCTCCTTCACGATTAACATACTCATCATAAATCATGCCTCGCTCAGCTTCTCTAATACGCTGAACAACGACTTGTTTTGCAGTTTGAGCTGCTATTCGCCCAAATTCACGTGGGGTTACTTCATATTCCACGATGTCTTCTAGTTGATAATTAGAATCAAGTTTACGCGCCTCCTCCAATCCGACTTGAGTGCGAGCATCCTCCACAGTTTCAACAACGGTTTTGCGGGCATACACTTTAAACTCACCGGTTGAACGATCAATCAGAACTCGGACATTTTGCAATGATCCGAAATTCTTTTTGTACGCGGAAATTAGTGCTGCCTCAATTGCCTCAAATAGAATTTCCGCAGAAATCCCCCGTCCTTTTTCTAACTCATGAAGGGCCTCGATGAACTCCATATTCATTTTTCCATTTTCCTCCTCATTCTATAATACATAAAGACAAGACTAAAAATCCAGTGCCAAATGAGTTTCTTTCGCCAAGGCCCTTGGGATAGCAATACGCTTATTCTCATATTCCAAAACGATTTCATCGTTGATCAATCCGATCAGATTTCCCGAAAACTCCTTATACCCTTGGAACGTGGAAGTCGTGTGCACCTTAACCAGACTTCCCTGAAAACGGACAAAGTCCGCTTCCTTTTTCAGAGGACGTTCTAGCCCAGGTGACGACACTTCTAGCATGTAAGCCTGAGGGATTGGATTATTTTGATCAAGCATTTCACTGACCATATGACTTACTCTAGAACAATCATCCATGTCCACGCCACCGTCTTTATCAATATAAAGGCGCAAATACCAATGTGCACCTTCCCTTATGTACTCCACATTCACTAACTCTAGACCTTGTTCTCTTACGATTGGCTCTACTAACAACCCTATCCGATGCTCCATTGATTCATTCATGCGAAATCGCTCCTTTAAATGCGGTCAAGAACGTACTCTTATAGTCAGACGAAAATGAACTAGAGTGATACTTAAGACATGATTTGAACAAACGAAGGAGCGGGCTAGAACCCACTCCTTACCAGCAATCACTGCAAATTTCCTTATACTAATATAGCATATCCGCAGGATATCTGCAACCTTAGACAAAACCTTTTACTTATAGTAGTACAATACAATAATATTTCAACTACTGAACATGCACCTGATCTAACTCTTCGCCACTAATATCGAAGGTTGTCTTAACGGCTGGATTCTGAATTTCAGTAAAAGACTCCGGCAAGCGATCGTCAGCGTATGTGAATCCTGCTTTATGATTAAATTTTCTTTCCCACTTAAGCGTTTGTTCCGCAAGACCGAAAACATCCTCCGCCCTATAATCAGTACCTAATTGAGAATTAATTAATTCCACTAATACATCCGGGTGTGCACCTAACCCAGCAGACGCAAAAAGGCAAAGACCAAGATTATCGTAAATCGGAATGGTATTTTGCATTTTTCTTGATAAGTCTGCTTGTCCTTCTCGCGAGCCATGGTCAATTTTCGCCCTGAGGGTTGATCCAGCCGTGTGATCTGCTCCCATTGGCGAAGTTGCATAAGTGACACCCAACCCTTTGAACGCCCGGGGCTCGTAACCCGGCATAGCCTGACCTTTCACCACTGGTAAATGGGCCACTCCTAGTACTTTACCGGTCGTCGCCGCACCCATGCCAAGAACCCGCCCTACAAGGCTACCGTTCCCAATCTCTCTAACCAATTCAAGGGCGCCTTTCTTATCCCCGAAAGCTAGCAATCCACCTGCCATAGCAACCCCTAAAGCCGCACCAGTCTCTATCGTATCCAATCCGTAATCATTACACAAGTAATTTAATTGAGCCACGGTATCCAAGTCGTCGATGTTAAGGTTCGATCCCATTAACGCTATTGTTTCGTATTCAAGAGGTGCAACAATCGTCTCCCCTTGCTCGCTTAAGTATTTATTAGAACAACGAATTAAGCAACCGGGCATGCACGCATGAGTCGTTTTACCCTTTCTAGCGACAATGATATCGTGCATTCTCTCACCACTGATTTTTTCTGCACCTTCAAACACCCCTGTAGTAAAGTTTCTTGTAGGCAATCCGCCCTGTGAATTTGTTACATTCACTAAGGCTGCGGTTCCATAGACACTATAAGATTGTACAACCGGAGAATCTTTAAGAAGCCTACCGTATTCTTGAACTACATTTTTGAATTCCTCTGGTCTAGCAGGTTCTACCACTTTGGCTAGCGAATCGTCAATAATGATTGCTTTAATTCCTTTGGACCCCATAACTGCTCCAAGACCGCCACGACCACTGTAGCGGCTCGGGACTCCTTCGACATCAGTATTAGCGATCCCTGCTGCAGAAAACTTCCTCTCTCCGACCGGCCCAATACAAGAAGCAGCAACATTTTGCCCAAAAGTATCACGCAGTTTTTCTACAGTCTTATATACTCCCAATCCCCAGTACGTATCCCCCGGGAGCAGCTCAGCACCTTCCGCATTTACCCTTATTATGTATTTTTGCTCGTCCACGGGAATATCCTCAATGACAATAGCCTTATAACCTAAGCGGCTAAGTTTTAAGCCAACGACACCTCCACCATTACTTTCTTTCACACCACCGGTGAGAGGACTCTTGGCCCCTATGGAGATCCTGCCCGCGCTAAATACTTTGCTACCACCTAATAGTCCTGGTGCAAAGACCAATTTATTGTGTCTGCCTAAGGGTTGACACGTCGGCACAACTTCATCTAATAAGAATTTAGCTATGAATGCTCGACCACCTAAGAGTTCATAAGGTTTTTTGGCTGTTTCTTCCTTAATTGTCAAATCAGACATGTTGATACGCAAAATTCTGTTCATTCTTATCATTACCTCCTCGTAATCTTTAGGGAGAATATAACTAATAACAAACCATACACTAAACACCAAAATTCTAAGTAGTATACTGCTACATTATACCATACCTTAGAAATACAACTGGGACAGAAATCTCATAAAGATCTCTGTCCCAGAATACTCTTTTTTATTAGTTATAACTATTTTTTTTGATGAGTGAACTTTAATAGAATTAAATTAACCCTTGAGCTTTAAGCCATTCGTTAGCCACATTTTCGGCCGATTTCTTATCCACGTCGACCGAAGCATTAAGCTTTTGCATTGTTAAATCATCAAGCTTACCTGCCAGAGAATTGAGAGCATCTTTAAGCTCCGGGTGTTTTTTTAAAGTATCATCGCGAATAATAGGAGCTGCATAATAAGGTGGGAAAAACTGTTTGTCATCCTTTAGCACTTTCAGATCGAAAGCTACAATTCTTCCGTCTGTAGCATAAGCTGGACACACGTCCGCTTTACCGTCTTTGACTGCGCCGTACATGAGGCCTGCATCCATTGCACTAACTTTCTTGAAATTAATACCATAGGTTTTTTGCAAACCCTTATACCCGTCCTCTCGCTCAAGGAACTCTGGCTCAGAAGCCATGGATAAATTAGGTGCTTCCTTAACTAAATCACTGAAAGTTTCAATACCTAGCTTGGTTGCCTCGGATTTCAGCATCGTTAGTGTATAAGTATTATTAAACCCAAAAGGCTTAAGCCATGTAATATTTTTATCTTTTTCGTACGCTTTGCTGACCTTATCATAAACAGCATCTGGGTCATTCATCGGCGGTTGTTCAAGTTGAACCGTTAAAGCCGTCCCAGTATATTCAGCATAGATATCAAGTTCACCTGCGTCTAGAGCTTTGGAGGCAACCATTGTTCCTCCGAGCCACGGTTTAGTTTCGACTTTAAGATCAGTTTTTGCCTCAACCACTCCAGCCATTAAGTACACTAAAATTGATTGCTCCGTAAAGTTCTTACCACCAATTATTACCGTGTCTCCTCCTTTATCGGTAGCTGAGCACCCAACCAAACTTAATGCCATAATTAATAGCACTGCTAAAATCCCGTATTTTTTTGTTATTTTCATACTTTTGCCTCCTCGGTTATTTTTACTTGACTAAAGCAACATATCGCTTTGATTAAACTAGTTAGCCCTACTGCCTCTGGGAGTTACCTTGATCTCAATCCATTTAAACGAATAATCAAAGATCAAAGCCAATAGCGCGGCCGGAATTGCCCCCGCTAGAATCAGTTCATTGCTTGACATTGAAATCCCTCTGAAAATCATATCTCCCAACCCGCCTGCACCAATCAAGGCAGCAAGCGTCGCTACTCCTATAATTAGAACTGTAGAGGTTCTTATTCCTGCCATTATAACAGAGAGAGATTGAGGTATCTCTACCATCATCAAGACCTGATTTGGGGTCATTCCCATGCCGATTCCTGCGTCAACAGCCGCTTGGTTTACCCCCACTATACCTGTATAGGTATTACGAACGATGGGCAATAAACCGTAAATTGTTAATGCTACTATAGCAGGGAAAAATCCAATACCCAATAGGGGAATCATAACTCCAAGTAGGGCAAGGCTAGGAATTGTCTGAGCTACTGCCGTGACACCTATGACCGTCTCAGCTATTTTACGGTAACGGGTCAGTATAATTCCCAATGGAACAGCGATAATAATTGAGAAAAACAGCGCTACTAATGTCAACTCAACATGTTGAGTAAAACCTTTAACGATATCCGGCCAACGCGCTACGACAACTGCATATAAATTCATATACTCTTTCCTTTCTAGGAATCCGTTGTTCCATTTCCGTATTTATCTGCCATGACATCAACTAAACTGCCTCTAGTAATTACACCTACCAGTTCCCCATCAGCACTGACCACGGGCAGCTTGGACACATTGTTTTCACTGATGATAGCTATGGCCTCGCTAAGGGGCCTGTCCCTCTGAATTGTATAAATATCCTTTACCATAATATCTTTGAGAGTTAACTTTTCGTCTCGATAATGTTGTTGGATATCCCACGCTTTGGCAATACCGAGATAAATATTCCCCGGTCCGGTTACAAGCAAGCTGTCAACTTTATTCTTATGCATAAGCTTAATTGCCTCTGCCAAACCACGTGTAGGACCGGCTGTTATAGGCTTAACCATGACCTCTTCCACTTCAGGCAAGATTCCAGCGGCATTCAGTCTGTCTTCTCCTATAAATGCTCGTACAAAATCATTGGCTGGGTGCCGCAAAATGTGATCAGCGCTGTCTAATTGTACTATCTTACCCTTTTCCATGATACAGATACGGTCAGCTAGTTTAAGTGCTTCATCCATATCGTGAGTAACAAAAACGATGGTTTTTTTGATTTCCTGTTGCAACCTTATAAGCTCATCCTGAAGCTGTTCACGACTGATTGGATCTAGAGCACCGAATGGCTCATCCATTAATATAATAGGTGGTTCTGCAGCAAGAGCACGAATTACTCCGACCCTTTGTTGTTGACCACCGCTTAATTCTGAGGGATAGCGGTCTCTGTATGTATCCGGATCTAATCCGACCATATCTAAAAGTTCATTCACTCGTTGCTTATAGATTGACGGATCCATTTTTTTGAGCTTTGGTACAAGAGCTACATTTTCGCCAATCGTCATATGAGACAGGAGTCCAATATGCTGAATAACATACCCAATATTACGACGTAGCTCAACCGGGTTTTCCATACTGATATCCTTACCGTCTATCCATATCTTCCCTTGGGTTGGGTCAATCAATCTATTAATCATTTTCAACGTGGTGGATTTGCCACAACCACTTGGCCCGATAAGTACAAATAGTTCCCCCTCATCGATGTTGAACGATATATTGTCCAAAGCTTTAAACCCACCCGGGAAAATTTTCGACACTTCTTCAACTCTTATCACTAAAACACCTCCTCCTATTCTTAAGAATTCCATATTATCGTCAATAATATACTTTTATTGTAAACACATATTTTAAACCACGAACAAACAACTCCATTTAATTCATAAGTTGCCTTTCCGCTATTTTAAAAGTGTACCACCCTTTACCTTTCCCGTCAAACATCCATTTTATTCTCATAATGACATTATCTATTAGAAATGAGATTTTTACGCGCAAACCCAATTATTCAGATGATGCTTCTCTGCCTGCGATTCTACCCATGACTAAGCATTCAGTAACGGCGCAACTACCCAATCTACTCGCCCCGTGGATTCCCCCTGTTACCTCACCAGCGGCATAGAGGCCCGAAATCGGATGCTGATCCCGATGGATCACACGGGCAGATGTGTCTATCTGGACGCCGCCCATGGTGTGATGCACCTTAGGCCAGATCCGCATGGCGTAGAACGGAGGTCTATTTAGCAGAACCGCATTTTGCAGGACTGGCTTCTGAAAATCCTCATCATTACCGGACTTGATCAAGTCGTTAAATCGTGCCAGGGCAACGTGCAAGGCATCAGTATCCATTCCATACGCTAGTGCTAAATCTTCCGGATTGTCGTAAATCTTCACGATCCCCTTGCTTAGGGCTTTGCTCAAGTCCCACCCTGCAGCTTGTACAGCATTTTCATCAACAATACCAATAACAGGGTGATTCCGTTTCAGTATGGATTCAGCTAGCGTCTTCCGGTCTGTCAGTTCATTCACAAATCGTTTGTTTGTTTCGGGATCCACGATTATACCATAGGGCAGCACCACGTAGTCTCCAAAGAGAGGGCCCACTCCGAACCCCTTCTCATCCGGAGATGTCCAAGGCCCCAGTTGAATACGGGAAAGCTGAACCGGATTAGCTCCTATTTTCAGACACTCCTTCAGAATCTCAGCGGTGGCAAAAGGCTTATTAGTGCTCATCAGTGTGCTATCCAGCCGGGGATCCTGGGCCTGTCGAAACGCTACGTCACCACTAAAACCGCCGGATGCAACAATAACTGCTTTGGCGGTCAGCGTTTCTTCAAAGCCATGCTTATCTTTGCCATAACGGTATCCGTCGATGACTCGTACGCCTATGACACGGCCAGTCTCGTCTTGAATTAGATCTTTAACATAAATTCCTAGACGAATCGGAACCTTTAGTTGCTCTAGTCGGACAAGTTGCCTCTTGATAATCGCCATCCCAGAGATTTCCTCTGGAGTGTAACATCGGGGCACTGAGTGGCCGCCAAATATATCCACTCGGTTTTTATATTTCACACCTAGGTAATCTCTGGACCAAAGAAAGGCCTCTTTGGCCCCTTCTGTGACGACCTTCACCAAGTCTGGATAGTTAACTCCTTCTCCAGCGGTCATCATGTCTTGGTACATTAGATCGGAGGAATCAGATATGCCGGAGTCTGCTTGATACGTCGTTCCCGGAGCAGCAATACCACCGTCACTGATGACGGAGTTACCGCCGGGCGCCATCATCTTTTCTAGAACCTGTACAGAGGCCCCAGCTTCGGCCGCTTCTATAGCAGCGGCCAAACCCGCAAAGCCCGATCCAATGACAATAACACCAGTTTTACAGTCGCAAACTTGAGCAGAATTCAAATTACTACATGTTGGACAATAACGCATAACATTCACCCCTCATAACTCATTTTTCTCCCTCAAATCATCTAAAGATAATCTGATATCATAACCAGTCGGCTTCTGAAAGATCCTAAGCCCAAATTGTGGAACAACCGCTAATAAATGATCGAAAATATCTGATTGTATGGTTTCATAATTGGTCCATGCTGTATCATTGGTAAATGCATAAATCTCAAGGGGTAAACCACTTTCCCCAGTAGGCAATTGTCTGACCATTTGAATCATCCCTTGGTGAATATTAGGATGGTTTTTTAGATAATTCTGGATGTAGGCCCTGAAGGTACCGATGTTTGTAAGTCGCCTACCATTAAGCGAATGTAAATCATCAATATTATTTTTCAAGTTATATTTGGTTATTTCATCCTTCTTATCCCTTATATAGTCAGCAAGATAATGGATTTTCTCAAACTCTTCCAACATCTCATCTGTGCAAAAAGCTATACTTGTCGTGTCTATATATACAGAACGTTCGATTCTTCTGCCACCTGACTGTGTCATACCTCGCCAATTCTTAAAAGAATCAGATACAAGCGCATAAGTTGGTAAAGTAGTTGTAGTTTTATCAAAATTCTCTACTTTAACAGTATTCAGAGATATATCTATTACATCTCCATTCGCACCATATTTGGGCATTTCAATCCAATCACCCAACCGAATCATGTCATTTGAAGATAACTGAATCCCAGCAACCAAGCCCAGCAATGAATCTTTAAATACTAATAGAAGAACCGCTGTTAAAGCTCCGATACCGCTTAATAACAAGAGCGGGCTTTGTCCGATTATTGCGGCAATGATCACAATTCCACCTATGATATAGACAAAAATTTTCGTTACTTGAAGATATCCCTTAATCGGTTTATTCTTAGAGAGTTCATAATTCCTATAAATATCATCCACAGAATTTAATAATGCATCGACAACTAAAATTCCAACTAACACTATGTAAGCTGATGAAAATCTTTGAACAATAATAGACATCTGCTGTGAAAATACTGTAGCAAAGGAATAAATTATAATTGCCGGTACAATCTGAGATAGTTTATGAAACACTTTCCTGTCCAACATGACATTGTCCCATTTAAATTTATTCTTATTTATAAAAAGAGAAAGAACTCTGAGGACTACTTTTTTGGTAATGAAATTCGCCAATACACATAGCAACATTATAAAGATAACTACAATTCCATTAGACAGAACTCTAGCCATATTCACATCAACACCATATCGTGTAAACCAATTCATAATAAATCCGATCATGATTATACCTCCCTTAATATCTCAACAGTTACACAATAAACTGTCCCATCAGCTCACTGAGTTTCCCTGCCAACACGGCCTGGTCCAATGCTGATTGACTAACCTGTTCAACTGCAGTAGATGCTTGAACCACGCTGGAAGATATATCTTCGGAACTAGACGCGGACTCCCCTGCAGTAGCGGTTACGTTTTGAATGGCTGAACTGATTTGATTGATGATTTCGCTCATGGACAGTGTTGCATCCGACAATTCCTTGGACATTTCCGTGACGAACTTAGCATCTTCTTCATACTGACTACCAGTCTGAGCATACGCTTCATAATCTGGTCTCACCTTGGTTTCAATAAAGGTGAGTAATTCTTGGGTATTCGTCATAAGATTACCAAAGGCTTTCTGAACATCACTGATGACACTGTAGATGGTGCTAACGGCGGTTCGAGACTGTTCAGCCAAGTTCCGAACTTCGTCTGCTACGACAGCGAAACCACGACCTGCCTCCCCAGCACGCGCCGCCTCAATGCCTGCATTGAGGGACAATAGATTAGTCTGCTCCGCAATTCCGCCAATTGTTTCCGCCATAACCTTGATTTCGTCCACTACTTTTGACTGTTCTAGAGCTTGTTTCACTTTAGCTTTCTTGTCCCTATAGATTGCATCCGCTTCATTCACAGCCAGTGTACCGCTTTCTCTAACTACACTGGCTCGTTCCTTAATCGCTAAGGCATTCTTCTGCCCCTCATCCGCTTTGGTCATCAATTGTTCAGTGAATTTCTGGACCTCATAGGCTGAGGCTCCAACTTCTTCCGTGCTAGCACTCAGTTCTTCCGTTCCTTGAGCAATCTGTTCCGTCGATTGCTGGATGGTTTGCATGGTCGCTGAAAGTTCTTCCATGGTAGCGGAAAGTTCCTCGGACTGGGCACTCATGGTCTGGGAGCTATCACGAATCGCAACGAAGAGTTCGCGGACCTTTTGCACCGCCTGTTTTAAAGCCTCCCCAAGTTGCCCGACTTCATCCCGTCCGTATAAGGTTAATTCTTGAGTCAAATCTCCTTGCCCAAAGGATTCTGCAAATCGAACCATGTTGGAGAGTCGTCTGGAGAGGCTTGTGGCTAAATAAATTCCAATAAGCAGGGCGAAAAACACACTAAACCCAATGATGCCCAGCATAGTTGTTCTTGAGCTCACATAAATTCCACGATTGATATTCACACTGACTTTGGCACCATTTTCTTGATATAAAATCAAGTTATTTAAGGTTTCCAAGGCCTTGTCGTTAATCTTGTACGCATTTTGCAAGACCATTAAAGCTTGTGTAGCGTCTCCCGAATCGTCGATCAGAATTGCCTTGTCCCTTTGATTGCGAAAATCCACCATTAGATTTTTGTACGTCGTGTAATAGCTATTTTCTTCAGCGGAAAGTCCACCTAAATAGTTAGTTTCGTATTCTGATGTATCTTTATAATTTTGCGTGTTTAAATCCTCAATCTGTTTTCTCAGTACTTCTTTCTCGTTTTTACCTTGGGTAGTAAGAATCTCCATTCCCACACTTCTACTCTCTAGAATCCCAACTCGAAGGTTGTTCAACTTCATAATCGGGGTTAGGTTATGAGTATATATTCCATCTCCTCTATCATTAATAACCTGCATATTGCTAATCCCAAAATATCCAACCGCACCTACAAATAAGGCAATAAGAATAAATCCTGTCGTCAATTTTAGTTTCCAAGTCACATTGTTCATAAATTCCATTCTCTCATTCTCCCCTTCCCACAAAACGGCGCTATCCACTCCCGTTCGCTGTATTTTTTTATATTCTTCCTGTCAGATTTTTTCATTTTATACAATGATTTCTAGTTTGAATCACTACCTTGATTACAATTAATCCATCTTCGGTAACACACAAACCCCGGGGATCCCCGGGGTTTGTGTTTATGTCACTCTTCAACTGTTTTTAGTGAAATACCGACTTCCGTTCAACCTTCTTGAACAGAATATCTTCTCGCTAAATTCATTCGTTGAATATGACATCTGTAGGAATTTCTCGACTTTGCCAAGATGTCTATCCATTCTTCACTTGAAAACAACGTTGTATTCTGGATTTGATCCTCGAACATCAAAAAGTATTTATTAGAATAATCCGCCTCAATTACATCTAGAATTCCTTCAGGAAAATCCTGAACATACTTCTTTCTGTGCTTCGTTCTTTTATAATTAGCTAAATCATTCATTAAAATACCTCACCAGCAGGTTATATTTAGCACAGCAACAATGTCTCAGGATAAACGGGTTTTAAAATCCTCATAACCGAATTGTCTGACGATCTTGATGCCTTTTTCTTCGCTAAAAAGCGCGATAGAAGGGAGATTCACACCATTGAACATATTATTCTTCACCATAGTATAGTGGGCCATGTCACAAAATACAAGCCTATCACCTGTTTTTAAAGGCCGTCTGAAAGAATAGTCCCCAATAATATCCCCAGCAAGACAAGTAAGGCCACCAAGCCTGTAGGTATTAGGGTATTCACCAGGTTTTCCAGCGTCGATTATATCAGGTCTGTAAGGCATTTCGAGTACATCCGGCATGTGACATGCAGCAGAAGTATCCAAAATAGCAACTTTCATGCCATTGTCCACAATGTCAAGAACCCTGGCGACTAGAAATCCAGTGTTCAATGCCACAGCCTCACCCGGTTCCAAGTATATATCCACTCCATATTTGTTCTGTAAAAACTTAATTGAACGGACCAAGGTTTCAATATCATAATCAGGTCTCGTAATATGATGACCTCCACCTAAATTGAGCCATTTCATTGTTTTGATGAATTGGCCAAATTTTTGGTCAACCACTCGAATCGTACGTTCAAGGGTATCCGAATTTTGTTCGCACATTGTATGAAAATGAAGTCCTTCAAGGCCCTCAAGCTCTTCAGCTCGAAAATTGGACAAAGTCACACCAAGTCTTGAATATTGATAGCAGGAATCATAAATAGGCGTCTCTATTTCCGAATATTCCGGATTGATACGAATGCCAGAGCTTATCTTTTTCGTTTTTATGTTTTTTACTTTATCTTTGTATCTATTCCATTGATCGAACGAATTAAAGGTAATGTGATCACAATTAACGATGATTTCATCAAATTCTTCGTCGAGGTAAGCTGGCGCATAAATATGAACTTCTTTGCCCATTTCCTCATAACCCAGCCTAGCCTCAAACAATGAGCTTGCGGTTACACCTTTGAGATATTTGCCCGCTAGAGGAAATACCGAATACATTGAAAATCCTTTCAAAGCAAGAAGAATGCTGCATCCTGTACGTTGTTGCACGGAATGCAGTATTTCAAGGTTTTTTATAAGAAGCCTTTCATCCACAAGATAGCAGGGTGTGGGCAGAGCACTGATATCAATGTCCATTATACACCTCAATCAAGGAGAGTTGGCGAGAAGTTTTCCTGCCACGGTAGACCGTATTGATTTAGAGCTTCCATGAACGGATCGGGATCAAATTCTTCAACATTAAATACGCCAGGTTTTTTCCAAATACCTTTGAGCATTAACATTGCTCCAATCATTGCCGGAACCCCTGTGGTATAGGAAATGGCCTGTGACCCAACCTCTGTATAGCATTCTTGGTGATCACAAATGTTGTAAACATAATAGGTTTTGGGCTTTCCGTCTTTAATTCCCTGCATAATGCACCCTATATTGGTTTTCCCTTTAGTTCTCGCCCCTAGAGATGCTGGATCAGGCAGCATAGCCTTTAAAAATTGCAAAGGAACGATCTGTTGCCCCTCAAACTCAATGGGTTCAATCGAAGTCATGCCAACATTTTCGAGTACATGTAAATGATTAAGATAATTGTCAGAAAAGGTCATCCAAAATCTTAACCGCTTAATTCCCTTAATATTAATGGCTAAGGATTCTAGTTCCTCATGATACATAAGATAAATGTTTTTAGGGCCTATCTCCGGAAGATCATAAACTTTTTTCATAGAAAGAGGGGCAGTTTCTACCCACGAACCGTTATCATAGTACCTTCCTGTCGCTGTAATTTCACGAATATTAATTTCTGGGTTAAAATTTGTGGCGAAGGGATATCCATGATCGCCAGCATTGGCATCCACAATATCAATAGAATGAATTTCATCAAAATAATGTTTCTGGGCATAGGCACAAAAAATACCCGTAACCCCCGGGTCAAAACCGCTTCCTAACAACGCAGTTATCCCTGCCTGCGCAAATTTTTCTCGATATGCCCACTGCCAACGGTATTCAAATTTAGCAAAGTCTGGCGATTCATAATTGGCAGTATCTAGATAATCGACACCCGTGTCCAGGCAGGCATCCATAATGGTCAAGTCCTGATAAGGGAGCGCGAGGTTAATGACAATATCAGGCTTAAAACTCTTGATCAAGTCAATTATCATGTCAGTATTATCAGCATCAAGCTGAGCGGTATGAATTATTGTGCGACTTCCAGCCAATTTGTTTTTGATAGCTTCACATTTTTCGACAGTTCTACTAGCTATGCAAATTTCTTCAAATACATCTGGATTCTGGCAACATTTATGAATAGCAACACTGGCAACCCCGCCAGCACCGATAATCAAAGCTTTTCCCATTTCAGCACCCTCCAAATCACTTTTTAATAATGAACAAATTAACAATGCAAATTATACATAAACTACTATAAATAATCAACAAGCAACTAAAAATGAGTATCTCGTTGCATTTAGCTACTTTGCCGCAAAGTTGGAGACCGTCCCCTGTTGTCAATGCGTGACTAGTACACCCTCTTATAGAAATGGCTGTCGTGAACGTGGACTAAATCGAGTTAGAAATAGGGAAGGATTTCATTAAACTATAACGAATATTAAATATTAGATGAAGAATGATTAGAGCGTAATTTGAAAAGGGGGGTATTCATGGATGAAGTGAAGCATCACTATAAAACTATTTTAGTAACCGGTGCTACGGGATATATAGGTGGTCGATTAGTCACTCTTTTTATGGAAATGGGCCAAAATATTCGATGCTTAGTAAGGGATTCTTCACGGATCCAAGGAAGAGGCTGGGATAATGTCACTGTTTTTGAGGGAGATGTCTTAAACTACGAATCAATTTTGCCTTCTTTAGAGGGTGTACAGGTTGCTTATTATCTTATTCATTCTATGACAGCAGGAGAAGGTTTTCCCGAGCGAGATATCCAAGCTGCTGCAAATTTTGGTCGGGCCGCTAAGGAACAGGGAATCGAACGGATTATCTATATGAGTGGACTGGGCTCTTATAACGATCATCTCTCAGAGCATCTCAAAAGTCGGCACGATACAGGGGCTGAATTGAGAAAAAGCGGAGTTCCAGTCACCGAATTTCGAGCTGCCCAAGTGATTGGTTCAGGAAGTATATCCTTCGAAATGATCCGTTATATTACCGAACGTTTACCCATCATTCCTAGCCCAAGATGGGTAAAGACTAAATCTCAACCCATCGCTATTCGGAATGTTTTATATTATCTGGTGGAATGTTTAGAGGTTTCAGAGTCAACGGGGCGGATTTTGGAAATTGGTGGTCCAGATATCTTGGGCTACAATGAGATGATACTTACTTATGCTCATGTACGTGGTTTGAAACGCAAAATACTGATTATTCCGTTTCTAACGACGGAAGTCTGTGCAATATTCCTAGATTTAATCACCCCAATCTCCGCAAATATCAGTCGTCCCTTGATCGAAGGTTTAAAAAACGAGGTCATCGTCCGGGATGATACTGCTCGGCAACTCTTTAAATTTCCACTCATAACATATCAAAAGGCCATAGAACTGGCGCTTGAGCGTAATGCGGAAGACAGAGTAGAAACAATTTGGTCGGGATCGATCTCTTCTTTAGGGCAAAAAGATAACCACGTCGTTAAACTTACCAATGTAGAAGGTATGGTTATGGAAAAGAGAACGATAATAGTAGAAGCTTCAAAAAGCGATGTCTTTCAATCTATCATTAGTATTGGAGGGCAACATGGCTGGCTTTATGCCAGTCCTTTGTGGTGGTTGCGTGGATTTATGGATACATTGGTTGGCGGGGTTGGCTATCGCGGTAGACGATGTTACCTCCAACTTAGGGTAGGTGATCCGATCGATTTTTGGCGAGTAGAAGAGCTAATTGATAAACGGTTATTAAGATTGCATTCAGAGATGAAAATGCCTGGTAGGGGGTGGCTGCAATTTGAAATAAGCGCCTTAGATAATTCCAAGGTACTTATTACTCAGACAGCGTTTTACGAACCCAGGGGACTTTTAGGTCATTTATATTGGTACGCACTTTATCCTATTCATAAGTTCATTTTCAGTGGCATGATTAGAGCATTGGCCCGACAAATTAAACAAATGAAGGCTCGTTAACGGCGAATGAAAGAATTCTACCTTACCAAACTTCCAAAAGCATCATCTACAATAAAAAGCAGCCCCTTCCGAAGTCTGGGAAGAGGTTGCTTTTTGTCTTTTAGGAAGATTGTAACCAGATGACAGCTCACTTGCATGTTCCGATGGTATGAAAAAAAGGCCACTCAATAAGCAGCCTTCCATTTAAATTGAATCCCGCAAAGTTCCTCCAGAATTAATGGATACACGGCTCGAGATTAATCTTCAACCAAGCTGAACCAAATCGTTATTAACCGGAGTAAAATAGGTTTGCAGCAAATATACCTTACAATTACTCAAACAGACAACATCCTGTAAAACCTAGTAAGGGAATCAATACTTTGACCTAACTAAACCTAAACCAGCCAAAACTAGATTTAAGGTAATACAACTAATCTGGACAAATCCTCCACTATTTCTTCACTTACATCAAGTCTAACTACTTTCTTCCAACTTCCAACTGACTAACTAATTTCTAATTATAAGAGGAACTTTGCGGGAAATTCTTCTTTTTACAACAAAAACCACCCTTCTAGGTGGCTCCAATTCTTCGAAATTCAGCATTGACTTAACTAATTGCAATGCATAAACCTTCGATGAATCGAAACTTTACCTAGCACGCGACCAATAAGTTATTTGCTAACTGAATCTTTATGATTGACTGATCATTATTCTTTGTAATCATATTATAACTGATTTTGGGTCTCTGTCAAGTGCTCTCATGAAAATTCCCCCTATCCTTGAAGTTGAGCAATAATGCATAGCGGATATCACCCCACAACTGCCTACCAACTTTTACGAGTACGCCAGAACTCCGGTTGGAGCACAACTAGTAAAGTAAAAAGTTCCAGGCGACCAAGCAGCATGCAAAGGATCAAGACCACTTCACCGAAGGGATTGATCGAGGAATAAGTGGTTGTCGCTCCAACCACCCCAAATCCTGGGCCGACATTACCAAGGGTAGCCACTACGGCACTCATCGCATCAAACGGCTCTAAGCCTGTGGCGGAAAGCAGGACAGTAGCAAAGGCAAAAATGGCCATAAAGAAGAAGAAAAAGACAGCCACAGTATTAAGCATGAGAGCGTCGACATGTTTGCCGTCGTAATTAATACTCATCACTGCGCGGGGATGAACAGCCCGCCTTAGTTCAGCCCAACCCAATTTTACCAAGAGGATGAGTCGGGCTACCTTAATGCCACCTGCTGTTGATCCGGCGCTCCCGCCAATAAACATTAATAAGAACAAGACAATTTTCGCGAGTGAAGGCCACTTATCGGAATCAGCTGAAACAAATCCAGTTGTCGTCATAATGGAAACCACCTGAAACAAGGCTGATCGCAACGAAGAAATGATCTCTTTACCCCCGACAAGCCCTAAACTCAGTGAAATGACTAAGGTCGCGACTGCAATAATCGCCAGGTAAATGCGAAATTCAGCATCCTTCCATATATGTTTCAAACCTCGTCGCCAAGCCATGAGATACAGTCCAAAGTTTCCTCCTGCAATAATCATAAAAATAATAATAATGAATTCAATTAGGGAATTGTCGTAAGACATAATGCTGGAATTCTTAGTAGAAAAACCACCTGTTGCCATCGTCGCGAAAGAATGGTTTACAGCATCAAACCATGACATTCCTGCAAGCACCAACAAGACTATTTCTAATATGGTAAATCCGACATAAATCTGCCAGAGCCTTGCAGCGTTATCCCTAATCCGTGGTAATACTCTTTCCGCCATTGGGCCAGGGACTTCGGCGTTGAAAAGATGTACTGCCCCTGCCCCGATTTTCGGCAAGAAAATGATGAATAAAACGATAATCCCCATGCCTCCTAACCAATGGGTTAAACTGCGCCATAACAATAAACTCTTCGAGAGAGCCTCAACATTGTCCATGACACTTGCGCCCGTGGTAGTCAGGCCGGAAACAGTTTCAAATACCCCGTCTAGGTAAGAAGGGACGGCATTCGAGAGGTAAAGTGGCAACGCACCGAAAAGCGAAGTCAAAATCCAAGCTCCAGATACGATTGCGAAACCTTCTCGAATCCCCATACGTCCTTCTTTACGTCCATGAATGGTTAGAACAAAACCGACAACACCCGTAAGTGCAATCGTAAAAAGAAAAGGCACAAGGCTGGGTTCCTTTTCTAGAAGCGCGTAAAAGAGAGGAATGCCCATTATTGCGGCGAAGACCAACAACAACCTTCCTAATACGCTCTCTAAATAACGAAAGTTCATTTTCAGGTCCTACTCTCAAAGTATTTTCCAACTTTATTGACAATATCTGGGAGCGTAAAGATGACGACCCTGTCTCCCACATGGAGTATGGTTTCGCCATTAGGAACACTGACCTCTTCCCCATGAATTACGGCTCCAACCAAGGAACTGCGAGGGAATTTAATGTTTCTGAGTTTTTTACCGGCAATTTGGCAGTTAGCGGGAACTATGATTTCAATAGCTTCCGCTTTCGCGCCTTCCAAAAGAGTGACTGCGACAATGTTACCTCGGCGTACATGGCGCAAAATGACGCCAGCTGTTAGGAGTCTTGGAGATAAGACAACATCCACCCCGACTTTACCCATTAAGGACATATAGTCGGAGCGCCCCACACGGACAATCGTTTTCTGAGCGCCCAAATTTTTGGCTAAAAGGGCTAAGAGCAAATTAAGTTTATCGTCATCAGTGAGGCAAACAACAGCATCTGCATCTCCAACTCCTTCTTCAACTAAAAGATCGATATCAGTACCTTCACCACATAGTACCAGTCCCTTACCCAAACAATCAGCTAATTCTCGACAACGTTCTCGGTTTTTATCAATAACTTTCACAGACAAGCCCGCTTTAACTAAGATTTTAGCTAGATGGCGACCTATTCGACCTGCACCAATGATCATGATTCGCTCTGTTTTTGACTTTTTCTCAGCGAACTGTTTCCCAAATTTTTCTATAGCTGTAGAATCTCCGACGAAGAATACATTATCTTGAGGGAGCAAAAAATCTTCGCCGTGGGGAATGATCATACTATTTTGGCGTAAAATACCGGCGACCAGAATATGAGGCGGGAGGATTAGTTTTAGTAAGGGAATGTTAACAAGCTTTGATTCTGGGACAATCTTTACCTCTAATAAGCGAACTTTCCCATCGGCAAAGTCTTCTACAGCCAAGGCTGCAGGTGTTAAGAGAATTCTGCTAATTTCGACAGCTGTTGTCATTTCCGGATTAATCGCTAAATCGATTCCTAAGGACTCATTGAATTTAAATTGATCCGCTGAAACATATTCCTGATTCCGCACCCTTGCAATAGTCTGAGGTATACCTATTATTTTGGCAGCCATGCAAGCAATCATATTAACTTCATCACTATCAGTGACAGCGACTAGTAAATCCGCATCCTTGGCCACAGAGTTGGTTAGAAATTGTGGGTGTGCTCCATTTCCGACTATAGCCATGACATCTAAACTATTTTGAACGATCAAACGTCGCTCTTCATCTTGTTCGATGACGATCACTTCGTGTTCCTCTTTGGCTAAGCGATCAGCGAGGCTAAAACCTAATTTTCCTGCCCCCACAACTACAATACGCATATTTATACACCCCCATTAAGATATCATGACATCCATAATTATTCTGTGTATTTAAGCACATAAAGCAACCATAACGAAATAATAATCGCCATTTTGATTGGACTCGATCTATGCCACTATATGCCTTTCGCCTTGATCCGTCAACATTTTTTTGCCAACAGCAATTGATTGTTATTGACGTTGTTTTTATACTGCAAAACAAGCATAATCTAGACTTAAGATATTAATAAGTGGCTAAAATAAAAAACCCTGCTTTAATCAAGGTTTTTTAACTGGGTTTTTTCTTCCTGCTTACGACAAGTTCAACTCAAAAGCCTTTTCGACTCTGTCGAACTGTAGCAGCCATAAATCCGAACAACATCAATGACCATACCCCACCATTTAAGGTTGATAGCTGGCGGCTCTAGCAAGGAACGGGTCATTAAATACTTATTTTGTTTTTAATAAAGTAATGAATAATATGTGGATTGCTCGTTTTACGTGACTGGATTTCGAATTGCTTTAAGGACGATATAAGAGGAGCTAACTTTGAGTGCCCGTAGTTTCTTGTATCAAAATCCGGGTAACGCTTATTGAGTCTTTTTCCAACTTCGCCCAAAGATGCCCAACCATCTTCGCCTGAACTCTCCGTTATGATAATTTTTATAGATTCTATAAGCTCTTCCATATTTGCCATACCTGTTTTTGATGCATCTTGCTTTTCCAGCTTATCACTGGGATGTGACTTATCCGCGTTTATTGGAATTGCCGCTAAAACTTCAAGATATTTGAACTTTTCACAAGCCGCTATGAAGGGGGACGGTGTTTTCTTTTCACCCATGCCAAGAACATACATTCCGGCCTCTCTTAAACGGGCAGCCAACTTTGTAAAATCACTATCACTCGAAACAATGCAAAAACCATCTACATGATTTGAATAGAGAATATCCATTGCATCAATTATTAATGCCGCATCTGTCGCATTTTTACCTGTTGTGTAGCTATATTGCTGAATTGGAGTAATAGAGTAATTAAGCAGCACTGTTTTCCAAGATCCTAGTTGGGGCTTTGTCCAATCTCCATAAATTCGTTTATAGGTAGGCGTTCCGTGATTAGAGATTTCATCAAATATATACTTAATATATTTGTCAGATACATTATCCGCATCAATTAAAACGGCAATTTTCCTATCATTTTCCATATGGCACCCCCTTGATATCAATATTCTGCAAGTAACCACTTGCCTTAGACATATCGAACTAATCCGTACAGGAAATTTTGAAGCACTCCTGATAGATTCATACTTATTACTTTCCACATCTTTCCTTATTTTCCTTCCTAGAGCGAAAATAAATGGAAGAAGATCCTGGAGACTGACACTGGAGTGATTTACGGCACTTACTCCCTAAAACAAACTAAACTGATTCGTCTCCGCTAACCCTTCAAAACAACCATGTACCTTCAGTATCTCGATTATAGTTTTACTAAGTTTCAGATCCTCTATCGATTTAATGCCTTGTTCCTCACGCAGGGTCACAATATTCCGTGCGGCCGTTTCTCCTAAGCCTTGCACTGATGTAAAAGGGGGCAAAAGCCCGGTAGGGGTTAGTAAGAACTCTGTCGCCACTGATTCCCATAAATCAACTTTCCTCAGAGTAACGCCCCTTGCATACATCTCAATTGCCAGTTCAAGAATGGTTACCATGTTCTTTTCTTTGGCAGTTGCTTCTTTACCTTTTTTTTCTATCTCTCCGATCGCTTGACGACAGGCCTCTTTTCCCTGAATGACGACTTCAATATCAAACTCATCTGCTCGAACCGTAAAAAATGTGGCATAGAACGCTTCCGGGTAATTGAGCTTAAACCAAGCAATTCGGAAAGCCATGGTGACGTAAGCAACTGCATGAGCTTTAGGAAACATATATTTTATTTTTTGGCAGGATTCAATATACCAGTCGGGCACACTGCTAGCACGCATCTCCTCAATTTGTTCCGGTTTTACCCCATACCCTTTGCGGACACCTTCCATTATTTTAAAGGCATGGGAGGGCTCCAATCCTTTATATATAAGATAAACCATAATGTCATCCCGGCAGGCAATAATCTCAGAAATAGTGGCTGTTCCGCCGCGAACAAGTTCTTGAGCATTACTGATCCAGACATCGGTACCGTGGGACAATCCCGAAATACGCACTAAGTCTGAAAATCTCTTGGGTTGGGTATCCTCCAGCATTTGGCGAACAAACTTAGTTCCAAATTCAGGAACACCAAAAGTTCCCGTTTTAGAGTTAATCTCCTCAGCAGTGACCCCCAAGGCCTCTGTACTTGAAAATAAAGACATGGTTAACTGATCGTCTAACCGGATCGCTTGAGCATCGACACCCGTTAAATCCTCCAGCATTTTAATTGCCGTTGGGTCATCGTGTCCGAGGATATCGAGTTTGACTAAACGACCAGAAATAGAATGATAGTCAAAATGGGTAGTGATGATATCCGATTTCTGATCATCCGCGGGCCTTTGTAACGGAGTAAAATCAAAAACATCACACTCTTTAGGAACAACCATTTGCCCTCCAGGGTGCTGGCCCGTTGTTCGTTTAACCCCAGTGCAGCCCCTAATTAAACGAGACATTTCAGCGGGTCTAACTTGAAGCTTTCGCTCGTCCAAATAATTTTTGACATAGCCAAATGCTGTCTTATCTGCAATTGTAGCGATGGTTCCAGCCTTGAACACATTATCTTTGCCAAACAAATCTTCCGTAAAGCGATGGGCGCGGGCCTGATAATCTCCCGAGAAATTTAAATCAATATCTGGTACCTTATCTCCTTTAAATCCAAGGAATGTCTCAAAGGGTATATCATGCCCATCTTTCGCCATCGCCTGCCCACATTTTGGGCAATCTTTATCCTGTAAATCTGCTCCAGAACCAACACTCCCGTCCTCAACCCAAATAGAATATAAACAGTGCTGATTCACGCAACGATAATGGGGAGGCAACGGATTCACCTCGGTTATTCCGGTCATCGTGGCCACCAACGAAGATCCAACAGACCCTCTAGACCCCACAAGATAACCATCTTCGTTCGATTTTTTAACCAATAAGTGCGCGATCAAGTAGAGAACGGAAAAACCATTTCCGATAATTGCCTTTAATTCTTTATCGAGGCGTTTTACTACAACCTCAGGTAATGTTTCACTGTATAGGGCACGGGCCCGTTCCCAGGACATGGTCTCAATTTTATCCTCTGCTCCGGGTATTTTAGGCGTAAAAAGCTCATCTGGGAACGGTTTCAGAGCCTCAATCTCTTCAGAAATACGTTTGGGCGCACGGACAACGACCTCGAAGGCCTCTTCTTCCCCAAGGTATGCAAACTCTTGAAGCATTTCTTCTGTCGTTTTATAGAACAAGGGAGCTTGGTCATCGGCATCGCTAAATCCTTTTCCAGCCATAATAACCCGCCGATAGGCCTCATCCTCAGGATCCAGAAAATGAACATCGCCTGTTGCCACAACTGGTATATCCATTTCTCGCCCCAGCGAAAGCACGGTCCGATTTATTTCACGGAGTCCATCCTCTGAAGGCACTTTGCCATTACGAAGCAAAAAGGAGTTGTTGCCAATGGGTTGAATCTCTAAATAATCGTGGAAGGAGGCTATCTCTTTTAGTTTTCCCTTAGGTTCATTATTCATAATCGCTTGGATGAGTTCCCCTGCTTCACACGCAGATCCGATGATCAGCCCTTCACGATAAGTTTGAAGCAACGATTTTGGTATCCGTGGCCGACGATGAAAGTAATCTAGGTGGGACGCAGTAATTAAGCGATAAAGGTTCTTGAGCCCGATTTTATTTTTGACTAACAGAATGATATGGCGGCTTTTCTGTTGATTTAGAGGGAGAGCGCCTTTTGAATCATCAATTATATATCCCTCAACACCCAGAATAATTTTAACGCCATATTTGGCCCCTGCTTCAACTGCTTCCGGGAATGCTTGCACAACTCCATGGTCTGTAATCGCCACTGCCTCATGACCCCAATGGCTTGCTCTTTGAATCAACTCATCTGCCGAGGTCATGCCATCCATCGTGGACATACGCGTATGTAAATGTAATTCAATCCGTTTTTCCTTGGCTTGATCCTCACGAATAACCGGAGACGCCCGAAGCATATCTTTCGGCATCAGGGTCAACACTGAATCATAGCGGTCATATTGAACGCTTCCCCGAACTTTCACCCATTCTCCGTCTTTAAGGTCTAAGCTCTGTTGCTCTTTTTCTAGAAAAACCTTACCTGAGATCGAATCAGATTTATCGGTGATCATAAAGGTTAGCAGTACACGTCCGGATTTCAATTTTCGATACTCAATCCCAAATACTTGCCCCAAAACAATAATCTGACGTTCTTCGTCTTGAACCTCGTGCAAGGAAACGGTCTCCCCATTAAATTCTTTTCCCAGCAAACACGACACTCGTTTTTTTCCTGATTGAACCCCCGGTTTTGTTTGAGCGGAAAGAATTTGCTGTAAATGCTCGAACTCCACGGTTTCAGTTTGCTGAGCTAGATCCATTAAATCGGCACTGGTATCCAACTCACATATAATCTGCGGTTGTAAACGATAATGTGTCTTAAAATAGTTTTCAACCACGTGTTGTTTGGTGTGAAAATATTCAATCCCTAAAGCATTAGGAACGAATAGGCGCAGTTCTTCGTTGGAAACTTCATAACGTGCTTCGCCAAGCCAACCTTTCATGGAAGGTAGCTGATTCGTGATATCTTGGACAATTTCTGCCCAGTGTTTTTCACAGAGGGCCTTTAACGTAGTGACCTGCGACGTACACTCAACGCACCATTCAACCTTCTTAATCTCTGGAGCTTGCGCCCTAAGCAACACTTCCAAGGAAGCCAAACTGGTTTCCTCCAGCTCATACGACGAAGAAAGGTGGAGGACCCATCTCCCTTGTTTGGGAAAGACCTCCACCTGAATGAGCTCTACCGTCGTCAGATCCATTTGCCAAGGTCTCATTTGTTCTGGAGGAAGTTTTAATATGAACGGGACTTCCAGTAACGGTAGAGTCCTAACCATGTGCTTTCCCCCTTACTCGATGCACGAAGTTCGAGGCTCGAAGCTCGAATGTAAGATTTTGCTATGTTAGAATGAGAGAGCTTTCTCTATAATTGTCTTAACCTGTAATGCAACTTCCTCAACGAGTACTAGCTTGGTTTCACCAGTTTTCCGTTCTCTAAGTTCGACCTGGCCATTCGCCAAGGTTTTACTCCCTATAGTCACCCGTATAGGATATCCGACCAGATCTGCATCCTTGAATTTTACGCCAGCGCGTTCATCCCGGTCGTCGAGGACTACTTCCACACCAAGCCGCTGAAGCTCCAGATAAAGCTTATTAGCGGCCTCCACCACAAGGACGTCTTTTGTGCTGACTGGTACAATTATACATTGATAAGGGGCAATTGACATCGGCCAGATAATACCAAATTCATCGTGATTCTGTTCGATAGCAGCAGCCATTGAACGACTTACACCAACTCCATAACAACCCATGACACAGAACTTTTCTTCTCCGTTTAAGTCTAAAAAGGTTGCTCCAAGTGCTTTACTATACTTTGTTCCCAGTTTGAAAACTTGCCCTACTTCAATCCCCTTAGCTGCTTTAAGAGGGGCACCACATTTTAGACATGCTTCACCGGGTTCCATCATCCGCAAATCGAGGACTTGGTCAATATGAAAATCCAGACTCGGAATGGCATCTACAAAGTGATAATCCTCTTTGTTAGCTCCGCACACAGCCTTATTCATCAGGGGGACTTCTTCATCGGCGATCACCAAAAGCCCTTCAGTCACTTCGACTGGGCCAACGGAGCCTGGTTCACATCCTAGCATCTTAACCACATCCTCAGGAGAGGCCAGTTTAAGTGAAACAAAACCGCCTAAAGCGTTATTCAACTTTATTTCATTCAATTCGCGATCTCCACGTAGCAGCACCAGAAATAGTTTCTCATCCCCTCGATAGAGCAAAGATTTGACAAGGGTAGTCTTCGGTACAGCCAAAAACTTAGCTAGAGCATCAATGGTCTTCACGTTCGGCGTAGACACTAACTTCCGCTGCCCTTCAGGCGAACCATCTTCTCTTACTTGGGGGCGGCACTCCGCTTTTTCCACATTGGCAGCATAACTGCACGCCGGACAATAGACTACAGCATTCTCTCCCGAATCTGCCAAAACCATAAATTCATGGGTCCCACCCGTTCCGCCGATAGCACCTGCATCCGCTTCAACCGGCCGGTAAGTTAAGCCACAACGTGAAAAGATTCGGCAATAGGCATCGTACATTTTTTGATAACTTTCATCGAGCCCTGCTTCATCCCGATCAAAAGAGTAGAGGTCTTTCATTACGAATTCCCGACCACGCATCAGGCCAAAACGAGGACGTCGCTCATCGCGATATTTATTTTGAACCTGATATAGAAGAAGTGGTAGTTGCTTATACGAACGAACTTCACCTCTAATAAGGTCTGTAATAATTTCTTCATGCGTCGGACCAAGGCAGAATTCCCGGTTGTGACGGTCTTTTAATCGAAACAACTCAGCACCGTATAGGTCCCAGCGTCCGCTTTCTTTCCATAATTCGGCTGGTTGTATAATGGGCATATAGACTTCTTGTCCGCCTTTGGCATCCATTTCTTCGCGAACAATTCTTTCGATTTTCCTTAAAATTCTTAACCCTAAAGGCAAATATGTATATACTCCGGCGGCAGATTTTCGAATTAAACCTGCCCGAACCATCAGTTGATGGCTAATGACTTCAGCCTCAGCTGGAACCTCACGGAGTGTAGGATTTAATAGTTGGCTAACTCGCATAATGTCCATTCCTTTCTATGTAGGGTCAGTTCAACCCTTTATCCCTTACCGTGATCCCGTACATAGTCTTCGATATCCCGGAGCAGAGCGGGTAGCAATTCATTTTCCGGATAACGAGCTACAATCTCTCCCTTTCGGAACAATAGTCCCATCCCTTTTCCGCCGGCGATTCCGAAATCAGCTTCGCGGGCTTCACCTGGTCCATTGACTGCACAACCCATGACCGCAACTTTTAATGGCTTGTCCAGTGCTGGGAGGTGTGCTAAACGCTCTTCAACTTTTTCCGCCAATAAGGCTAGGTCAACTTGCGTGCGTCCACAGGTTGGACAACTAATTAACTCCACACTGCGCTGTTTTAAGCCTAGAACACGCAGAATCTCAAGAGCCACAGGAATTTCTCGAACCGGATCACCCGTGAGCGACACTCGAATCGTATCCCCGATCCCTTCGGCTAGCAGCGACCCAATCCCTATCGCCGATTTTACCACACCCGAACTTACCGTCCCAGCCTCAGTCACACCTAACTGCAACGGGTAATCGACAATCTCAGCTATCTTGCGATAAGCCACCAGCATCAGGGGAACAGAAGAAGCCTTCAGTGATAACTTTATTTTATCATATCCTTCTTCTTCAAGTAATCGAATATGACCTAAGGCACTCTCAACCATCCCCGCGGCAGTGGGTCCACCATACTTTTCCAAGAGTTCTTTTTCCAGCGACCCAGCGTTAACCCCGATTCGAATGGGGATCTGCTGCTCCTTAACAGCACGCACGACCTCTTGGACCTTCCAACGAGCTCCAATATTTCCGGGATTTAAGCGTAAGCCATGGATCCCTTGTTCAATAGCCCGAATTGCCAAACGATAGTCAAAATGAATGTCTGCAATCACAGGGATTGGACTATTAGAGGCAATTCCCTTTAAAGCTGTAACAGCTTCATCATCCAAGACTGCCAGACGAACGATTTCACACCCAGCATCCGCTAAGGCGTGGATCTGGGCTAAGGTTGCCCCTACATCGCGTGTATCCGTATTAGTCATCGATTGGACAACAATCGGAGCTCCTCCGCCGATAGTCACTGGCCCTACCAAAACTGGTTTTGTCATTTTTCTTTGCAACATATCGACCTCCAACTCCAGATTCCGAGGTACTACCCTGCTTTAACAAATAAACGCAGAACATCTTTATAAGTAACGGCGATCATTAAAGCCATAAGCAAAACAAAACCCACCAAATGAATCATATTTTCCTTTTCTGGGTTTAGCGGTTTCCCTCTTACCCCCTCAAGCAATAAGAAGACAAGCCGACTGCCATCCAATGCAGGGATAGGAAACAAGTTAAGAAGTCCTAGTTGAATACTTAATATCCCAGTTAAACCTAATACATCGCCCAAACCTTGCTGAGCTGCGTCCCCGATGGCCTGCACAATCATGACTGGTCCTCCAACGTCGGCCGGAATCTTCCCAGTTACCATCTGTGCCAGCAACACCACGATAGTCTTTGTGAAATCTACCGTTCGTTCTAATCCGTAACGGGTCGACTGAAGAATAGAGGCATGTGTATAGATGATTTCCGGTGCAATACCAATAACACCGTGCCCATTTTGAGCATCTTTTTCCGTCTTCACTGATACTGTCTGTTGCTTTCCTTTGTCTTTTTCAATCGTTAAGCTTAACACTTGGTCCGGTTTGCCCCAGATGACTTCTGTCAGCCGTGTCCAATCTAGAGTTGACTCGTTGTTCACCGCTAGGATTTTATCTCCTGGTTGAATCCCAGCTGTGGCCGCTGGCTTTCCCGGGACAAGTGATCCAATCATATTTGTATTCCCTGCAGCTGGAATGCCGAGATAGGCAAAAACGCTTACAAATAGGATTATGGCCAAAACAAAGTTCATGATCGGTCCTGCAACAATCACCGCCATGCGCTGCCAAACTGGCTTATTCATAAAACTCCGGGCATCATTAATAGGGGCAATCACTGCTTTTCCATTAGCATCTACTTCTGCATCCATACCATGAAGTTTGACGAACCCCCCCAAAGGAATTACCCGCAAAGCATAAAGCGTCTCCTTACCTTGATAACCCACGAGTTTTGGACCAAAACCAAAACTGAATTCAATAACCTTAACCCCAATCCATTTTGCGACCATATAGTGCCCGAGTTCATGAATCATGACCATGCTTCCAAAAGCAAAAATGATGGCGAGTGTCTTTAACAATATAACCCCCCCTATCTCGATGTTCGAAGCGCGAGGCGCGAGGCACGAACATCAACTACAAAATGCCAAATATTAAACACATAATCCCAATATCGGGGTTCAATCTCGTGATTCGCGCATCGAACCTCGTGCATCGAACTTCGCAACGAGTTCTGCTGCTCGTCGGCGTGCCCAAGCGTCTGCCTCGAGTATACTTCCCAAATCCATGTTATCTAACACATCATGTTCAAAACATACTTTTTCGACAACTTCCTGAATCCCAAGATAAGTGATTTTCTTTTGCAGGAAGGCCAAAACGGCGATTTCGTTAGCTGCATTCATCACTGCAGGTAAAGTTCCGCCGCGTCGTCCTACCTGGTAAGCCATACCAAGTGCAGGAAAAGCGTTCAGATCTGGTTCTTGGAAGGTTAATGTTTTTCCCCTCAGGTCTAGTCGTTCAAAAGGGTTCTTCCAGCGAGTTGGATAACTCAGAGCATACTGAATTGGTAACCGCATATCCGGCCTACCTAACTGGGCGAGTATAGAGCCATCTCGATATTCAACCATGGAGTGGACCACGCTCTGCGGGTGAATGAGAACCTCTATCTCATCATACTCCTTATTAAATAAATAATGCGCTTCGATGACTTCAAGTCCCTTGTTCATCATCGTTGCCGAGTCAATGGTAATTTTAGCACCCATATCCCAATTAGGATGGCAGAGGGCTTTCTCTAACGTGACTGTTGCTAATTGTTCCTTAGTCCATCCAAAAAAAGGGCCACCTGAAGCGGTTAAAATGATCCTCTCAATAGTATCCGGATCTTCTTCCAAGCACTGAAAAATTGCGGAATGCTCACTATCAACCGGAAGGACCTTACACTTCATCTTGCTTGCAGCAGACATGACCAAGTCCCCGCCGGCAACTAACGTTTCCTTATTAGCTAGGGCAATAGTTTTGCCCGCCTCTATCGCAGCAAGTGTGGGCTCTAAACCAATCCTGCCGGAAATAGCCGTGACAACAGTCTCCACTTGGGTGGCGATAACGGAATTGATAATCCCTGCCATGCCCTGATCCACCTTAATTGGCAAATCTCTTAGCCGACCACGCAGTTCACGGGCGGCACCCTCATCCATCATAACAACAAGTTCAGGATGAAAAAGCCGGGCCTGTTGTTCCATAAGTTCAGTACTTTTGTCAGCCACCAAGGCATGAATCTTGAGGTTTTTTCCCGCCTGGCGCACGACCTCTAGTGTTTGACGTCCAATAGAGCCTGTAGATCCTAACAGAGTCAGCGTTTTCAACGCGAATCATCTCTTCCTACTTTTAGTAATTACGTCTGGTCCACTCTAAACTATAGTGCCTGTCACTTACAAATCATTTTACCTTGGAGCACCAAAAATACCAGTCTTTCGTAAGGCTTCATAACTAATAACCAGTGCAGGTCCCACAAGCAGGCCTATTCCGCCTATTAGCTGAAGTCCCACGTACATCGATATGAGAGTCGAAAGCGGATGGATCCCAATTCCATTTGACAGAACTTTGGGCTCCAAAAACTGTCGTACTGTAACAGTAATAATCCACATAACCAACAACTTTAAGCCTTCACCCACAGATCCCATAATAATGAGTCCGACAATCCAAGGTACAAACAAAATACCTGTGCCCACGATTGGCACTATATCCAGAAGTCCTGCCAGTACCCCCAACGTGACAGCATAACGATTACCTATAATAAGTAACCCACCAATAGTTGAAAATGCAGTGACAGTAACCAAAATTGCTTGCGCCCGTAAATATCCCACGATTGCCGTTCCCAAATCCTCGCTTATCGCCTGAGCACTTACGTGCCATCGGTTGGGAAACAGATTAGAAATAAACACTTTAACACTAGGATAACTTGCGCTTATAAGCAAGGTTGCTACAAGGGACACCACTAGAACAATAAACACACGAGGTAAAGCGGCCAGAAAACCGAGTAAAAAGGCGCTTCCCGATTTCGCCCATTCCTGAAGAGTTCTTGCTAGGCTTTCCGTCGCTGCAAGCAGCGTGTTTTGAATTTGAGGGTTTACTTTTACAAACTTTTCAACCGTATCGACTTGCTTGGTCACTATATCGACTAAATAGCCATAATTAGGTAAGGTGACTGCTAAATCGGATAATTCTGTATAAAGACGGGCAACAATTAAAAAGATAAAAAGACTTAATCCGGTAAGTGCCAAAATGAGGGTGAGTACAGATGCATATGTTCTACGAATCTTAATACCTCGCATGAGCCGCACAACGAGCGGTTCAAGTAAGAAAGCAAGAAGAAGTGCGATAATAAATGGCAATAAAGCGCTAAACGTTTTGTAAACGACTTCACCGAAAACGGGCAAAAAGTCTTGAAAAAAGTATGTAAAAGCTTTCAACAGGACAAGTCCAGTTGTTACAACCGCAAGCCTGTTTAAATTCATCCATAGAGGATGTTTCTGGATGCTCAACGCTTTCACCTCACGAAAGTAATTTTACCCCATAATACATTATGGGCAGTGCAAAAATGAGACTGTCGAACCGGTCTAAGATCCCACCATGCCCTGGAATAAGCTTTCCGGAATCTTTCAACCCTGCGCTGCGCTTAAGGGCTGACTCGAACAAATCCCCAATTTGTGCGCTGATTCCTACAATAACTCCAAAAATGAGATATGTAATCCAAGTTGCTCCGCCAACAAGACGCCAAAACACGAAGGCCACTACAATACTAAATAATAAACCTCCCAGCGAACCTTCCACGGTTTTCTTTGGACTAACCTGGGGAGCTAAAAGATGGCTTCCAAATTGTCTCCCTATAAGGTATGCACCTGTATCTGTAGCCCATACCAAAAAAACTGCTAGAAAAGTCCATTCTAGTCCGTTAGGAAGTTCACGAAGTAAATAAAGATGGGATAATAAAACAACCGAATAAAAGACCGCTAGTAAATTAAAACTTGCTTCTGCAAGAGACGTCCTCGGATAAGTCAAGGCAAGCCGCCCAAGTCCGATTAGAGGCCAGAGGACAAGAACCGTCAACTTCCATTCTGCCCCGGCAATCAGCAGACTAATCAGCCAAACGACCGTTACAAGCGTAGTGAGATTAAACCACGCGCGTATACCCATATGGGTACCAATTCGCAGAAATTCGTGCAATGCCAATAACGTTAACACAGCAACTAAAAAAGCAGTATACTGCCCACCCAAATATATTAGTCCCAAGAAAAGTGGTGCACCGATCAAGGCACTAATTGTTCTTTTAACCATGTTCTCTCCTCAATTTGTATGTATTCCCCCGAAACGACGATCACGTTTCTGATACGATTTGATCGCTTCAAATAGAGTCTTTTGATCAAAATCCGGCCAAAATACATCGACGACTACAATCTCTGTATAAGCCAACTGCCAAAGTAGGAAGTTACTTAACCTCATTTCCCCCGAGGTTCGAATAAGTAAATCTGGATCCGGTAACCCACGGGTAGAGAGTGTTTCGCTGAACCGTTGCTCATCAATCTCTTCAATTCGCTGCCTGCCGCTTAAGACCTCTTTACTCAAACTCTTTACAGCCTCAATAATCTCAGCTCGTCCGCCATAATTTAAAGCAAGGTTAAGAATAAGGCCCGTATTTTCACGAGTACGTTCCATTGCATATGCTAATTCATATTGTGCTTCCAAAGGGAGGTCCTTGATTTTTCCCATTGTTCGAATAATTACATTGTTCTGATGCAACTCCTGTAGTTCTTTTCTCAGGTACTCCGTAAGCAACAACATCAGAACTCCGACTTCATCTTTGGGTCTTCTCCAATTTTCTGTAGAAAACGCATAAACAGTCAAGACCTGAATTTCAAGTTTAGAACAAGTCTTAACGATCTTTCGTAAAGCCTCAACACCTGCCCGATGCCCCATTGAACGAGGAAGCGCTCGTTTCTGAGCCCATCGCCCATTTCCATCCATGATAATTGCAATATGACCAGGGAGGCGGTCCATAGCAACCTGGTCTTTTGATACTACTTTAGTTTGTTTCCAAGGTTTGAACCACATCATTCCACCCCCATACTCGAATATCGAATAAAAGACCCCCTATTCGAAGTTCGTGGTTCGTGCATTCGTGGTTCTTAGTTTGAATATCGAACCTCGAACCACGAATATCGAACATCGAGTAAGGAGTCTATGGCTGCCGAAACGAAAAATTCTCATACGCTAAGACAACCTCCACACGATCGTCGAATTCTTTAACGCGGACAACACGGCAGCGTCCCCACGCTTCCATCTTGGCATGAGGGCGCGAGATTTGAAAAGCGTACGGTTTGCCCATACGTTCAAGTTCAAGCTTTACCTCGTTCCAATCTCGACCGAGTAAACCTTGCATCATACTTCAGTGATTTCACTTTCCTTAGTTTCCATGACATGTTCGATTTCTCTTATGAACTTATCAGTCAGCTTCTGAACATCTTCTTGTGCCCTCTTGATCTCGTCTTCAGAAGCCTCGTGATCTTTCTCAAGTTTCTTAAGCTTATCGTTGACATCCCTGCGCACGTTACGAACTGCAACACGTGCTTCTTCTGCCTCTTTCTTTACTTTTTTGACTAATTCCAGGCGTCGCTCAGCCGTGAGTTGGGGAATGTTCAAGCGAATCACTACACCATCACTTGACGGATTCAACCCTAGATCTGATTTCAGGATTGCCTTTTCAATAGCCGGAAGAACGGATCTGTCCCAAGCCTGAATAACTAGCATTCTCGCTTCAGGGGCAGAGATATTAGCAAGCTGGTTAATTGGAGTAGGCGTTCCATAGTATTCAACCATAACCTTGTCTAGAACGCTCGGATTTGCGCGGCCTGCTCGAATTGCAGCATAATCTCTACGTAAGACGTCAACCGCTTTATGCATCCGCTCTTCTGCGTCTCGAATCACCTCGGAGATCATTTACTATCCCTCCCAACATAAGTTCCAATGGCTTCGCCCATTATTACCCTTCGAATATTACCTGGTGTCGTAAGATCAAAAACTATGACAGGAATATTATTATCCATACAAAGTGAGGTCGCAGTGGAATCCATTACCCCAAGTCCTTTGCTAAGGACATCAAGATAACTTAAACTGTCAAATTTCTTTGCTTGAGGATTCTTAAGCGGATCAGAATCGTAAACTCCATCCACCCGTTTAGCCATCAAAATGACGTCAGCCTCGATCTCAGCAGCCCTTAAAGCAGCCGTCGTATCTGTAGAGAAGTATGGGTTACCTGTTCCAGCCGCAAAAATCACAATACGTCCTTTTTCCATATGTCGAATCGCCCGACGTCTAATATAAGGCTCAGCAACCTGTCGCATTTCGATAGCCGACAAAACACGGGTAACTGTCCCGGCTTTTTCCAAGGCATCCTGCAAAGCCAAGGCATTCATCACCGTCGCCAGCATGCCCATATAATCCGCCGTCGCACGGTCCATCCCTTCGGCACTTCCCGCAATGCCACGCCATATGTTTCCACCACCGACTACTAGGGCAACTTCAACCCCCAAATCTCGGATTTCTGCCACCTGAGTCGCAACGGAAACCAGCATATCATGTTGAAGGCCAAAGCCTTGATTGCCTGCAAGCGCTTCTCCGCTAATCTTAAGGACCAGTCGACTATACAGTGGTTTTTCCATGGCTTAACCTCCATCACGCTACTTCCTCGCCTAGAGAGAGAAATCCTCTCACATTCGAAAAAGAGAACACCGGGGTGTTCTCTAAATAGATTGTCTAGGTGCGCTAGCGATTTATTTCTTTCATAACATCTGCTGCAAAATCATCTTGTCTTTTTTCAAGACCTGCTCCTAATTCATAGCGAGTAAAACGGCGAATAACAATGCGCTCACCGATTTTAGCGGTTTTATCGAGCACCAAATCGCGTATGCTCTTATCTGGATCTTTGACGAAAGTTTGTTCCATTAAGCAAACCTCTTTATAGAACTTTTCGATCCGACCTTCGACCATTTTTTCAATAATTTTTTCTGGTTTTCCTTCATTGAGAGCTTGTGCTTTCAAAATATCTCTCTCATGCTGGAGTACTTCTGAAGGCACATCTTCTTTGTTCATATATTGTGGGTTCGCTGCTGCAATATGCAATCCAAGATCGCGAACTAACGTTCTAAATTCATCCCCACGAGACACAAAGTCCGTCTCGCAATTTACTTCAATTAGCACACCTATACGCCCACCGCCATGGATATAGGACTCTACTGTCCCTTCGGCAGCAACTCGCCCTTCCTTTTTAGCGGCGGCTGCAAGTCCTTTCTCGCGTAGAAAATCACAGGCTTTTTCAATCTCACAATTACATTGCACAAGCGCTTTTTTGCAATCCATCATACCGGCCCCGGTACGTTCCCGAAGCTCTTTTACTTGTGCTGCGCTTACGTCTGCCATGGTTATATTCCTCCAAGTTCGAAGCACGATGCTCGATATTAATATTTTCTTATATGAGGCAACACACAGCACGATGTCCAAGACCCTGTATTCGAGCCTCGTGCATCGTGCCTCGTGCATCGATTTAGCCTTCTGCTACTTCGCCAGCTTCTTCTTCTTCATTACTATGTTGTCCTTCGATAATCGCATCAGCCATCTTCGAAGTAAGTAGCTTAACAGCACGGATTGCATCGTCGTTAGCCGGAATTACAACATCTATTTCATCCGGATCGCAGTTTGTATCCACGATGGCAACAATCGGAATCTTCAAACGACGCGCCTCTGCGACCGCAATACGCTCTTTACGAGGATCTACGATAAACAAGGCATCTGGCAGCTTTTTCATATTTTTAATGCCACCTAAAAAGCGTTCCAATTTATCCATCTCATGACGTAAGGCAGAAACTTCTTTCTTAGTCAGTACATCGAAAACGCCTTCAGCTTCCATTCCTTCTAAAACACGCAAACGATCGACACGTTTCTGAATCGTCTGAAAATTCGTGAGCATACCACCTAGCCAACGTTCATTCACAAAATACATACCACAACGCTCTGCTTCATCTTTGACCGATTCTTGAGCTTGTTTCTTAGTTCCCACGAACAACATGGTACCGCCCTCAGTAGCGAGGTTACGAACAAAATTATAGGCTTCATCCACTTTTTTAACGGTTTTTTGTAGATCAATAATATAGATCCCATTACGCTCCGTAAAAATATAGCGAGCCATTTTTGGATTCCACCGACGAGTTTGATGTCCAAAGTGAACACCAGCTTCCAATAATTGTTTCATAGAAATTACTGCCATTTTTGTAAAACCAACTTCCTTTTGTTTTTTCCTCCGCAGGTTCATCTCAAAACGCCCCCTGCCTCCTGACAAGGAACTAACGTTTCAATCCCTCTGCGTGCTTCATTCAGCGGCGAGATGCTCACTTTAGTAAGTGGCGTTCCTCCGCAGTTTACTAAATCACTCTGTCAATAGATTAGCACATTTTGTAATTCATTACAAGTAGGGGCAACAATGCATATTGTTCTTACTATTTAACATGTACGAGTAAGTTAGGCGCCATACACCGTACCCTCACCTATTCATTCAAACCAGCATAGCTCTCAAGATTTGAACGCAAATCGTACTTCTGTATAAAATTCTCTAAATCGCTCATGAGCTCGGGAAATGGAAAGTAGAATTCGCTAACGTAATAAAACTGTTTTTTTGTACGGATCTGCGCAACTTCCTGCCCTTTTCCATCAAAATAAAAAGCAACCCGTCGAATATCCTTCGGTTCCAAGCTGTGTCTACCTATTAACGACCGAAAAATAATTTGCCGATCTTTGATTTGCACACGCTTACTCTTTCCTATGATCCATAAGCATAAAATGCCGAGCGTTGCTATGACATAGATTCCTATTAGAATCCTATATTCTAGGAGTGGCAACTTACTAAAGAAATGCACACTCCCAATAACAAAGGGATAGAAAGTTAAAAACATAACGGCAGGAACGATAAGCGGTCTCAGTTGGTAAACATAATCGTGTTCATCCACGAAATTCCCCTCCTGTGAATACAGAAGTCAGAGGTCAGATGCCGGATGAGTCAGACCGGGGTATTCCCCTTCTGATCTCTGGCCTCTGTTTTCTGAACTCTGTTTTACTTTGTGTGTGTGATATGTTTATTTAATTCGTCTAGTAAATAATCGTTAAGAACTCGAATATACGTACCTTTCATGCCTAACGACTTTGACTCAATCACACCAGCTGACTCAAATTTGCGCAAGGCATTAACAATAACGGAACGAGTTATCCCGACTCGATCGGCAATTTTACTGGCAACTAAAAGGCCTTCCCCGCCACCCAATTCGGCAAAAATGTGTTCCACTGCTTCGAGTTCGGAATATGACAGAGTTTCAACGGCGATTTGAACCGCTGCCTTTTTACGAGCTTCTTCTTCTGCACGTTCTGCCTTAACTCGTAAAATTTCCATGCCAACAACCGTTGCCCCATATTCAGCAAGCACTAGGTCTTCCTCTTCAAATTCTTCGTCATATTTCGCTAGAACTAGCGTCCCAACCCGTTCGCCTCCTCCTAAGATAGGAACGATGGTTGTGAGCTTATTCGTAAAATGACACGGTTCATTACTGTTAAATACACAGCCATTAGCTACCTGCGCTGTGTTAGTCTTGGTTTCGTTAACTTTCATCAGACCTTCGTTATAACTTTCAGGGAACCGCTCGGAATGAATAACAATGTCTTCCATTGTGACACATTCGAAATTATTCATAAAACTATAGCCTAAGATTTTCCCTCTTCGGCCCACGATATAAATGTTGGCAATCACCGCTTGACTAAGCACCTTGGCCATTTCCTCAAAATCAACCGGGTTTCCTGCAGCACGTTGAATTAATTTATTAACGGTTCTAGTTTTTTCTAATAACGTCGTTTTCATAGTTTAATTATCCCCCTTAAATTTACTTGTTAATAGTAATAATGTGTTGATCAATGTATCTACAGAATATAGCGCGCTAAATCTTGATTTTGCACCACATTGCCCAAACGCTGTTGAACGTATTCCCGATTAATTGTCACTGTGTAGTCTTCGGGCAGTTCGGAAGCTTCAAAAGACAATTCCTCGAGTACTTTTTCTACAATCGTGTAAAGTCGCCTAGCTCCGATATTTTCCGTACTCGAATTCACTCTATAGGCAACCTCTGCTAATTCATCAATAGCATTCTCTGTAAAATCCACAATTATTCCTTCCGCTCCCAATAAAGCGCTGTACTGTTTAATCAACGACGATTGGGGTTCCGTAAGAATACGTTTGAAATCGGCCACACTTAACGATTCAAGTTCCACACGAATAGGGAATCTTCCCTGAAGTTCTGGAATAAGATCAGACGGTTTGCTGAGATGGAAGGCGCCAGCAGCAATAAACAAGATGTGATCGGTTTTAACTGGGCCATATTTCGTTACTACAGTGGATCCTTCCACAATCGGGAGAATGTCACGTTGTACTCCGCCTCTGGAAACGTCTGGGCCCCCGGCACCATCGCGACCGGCAATTTTATCGATTTCATCCAAGAAAACTATTCCCTCATGTTCAGTTCTGCGAATAGCCTCTTGAACCGCTTCATCTTGGTCAATCAAAGTTTGAGTCTCTTCTTGGGCCAAGATCTTTCGCGCTTCGCGAACGGTTACATTCCTCTTCTTGTGCCGCTTAGGTAGCATTCCTGACATCATATCCTGAATATTCAAGCCCATTTCCATCATATTATTGTTGCCCAGCATATCGGAAATTGGCGTAGTTTCTTCAACTGCAATTTCAATAACTTGCTCTTCAAGGTCCCCACGCTGTAAACGGTCAGCGACTAACTTCCGTTCTTTCTCTATTTCGGGAGCCACGTCAATGTCCTTTTCTGGTTCTGGCGTTTGACCGAACAGCATCTGAAAGGGATTGCTATTTGTACTCTCTGTGCGTTTATCGGGAACTAACAGCTCGATCAGGCGTTTCTCCGCATTGATTGCAGCCTGAACTTTCACTTTATCTGCGCGTTCCACCTTCACCATACGCAAGGCTATCTCGACTAAGTCACGGATAATAGCTTCCACATCCCGACCTACATATCCAACTTCCGTGAATTTAGTAGCTTCGATCTTAATGAATGGGGCACGAACAAGCTTTGCCAACCGCCGGGCAATCTCCGTTTTCCCAACGCCTGTCGGGCCAATCATTAAAATATTTTTAGGTATAATTTCCTCTTGTAATTGCTCTGGCAAACAAGAACGACGATAGCGATTACGCAAAGCAACCGCAACAGCTCGTTTAGCTGCATCTTGCCCTACTATAAACCGGTCCAATTCATAGACAATTTCTCGAGGTGTCAAGCTGTCCATAGTCTCACCTCCTATAACTCTTCCACATTTATTTGCTCATTAGTATAAACACATATCGAAGCAGCTACCAGCATCGCTTCTCGTACGATCTCCGTTGTCCTCAAATCTGTGTGTTTCACTAAAGCGCGAGCGGCGGCTAACGCATAGTTTCCACCTGATCCAATTGCGGCGATTCCGTCGTCCGGTTCAATCACTTCACCCGAACCTGATACAATTAAGAGATTTTGAGCATCCGCTACTAAAAGCAGCGCTTCAAGGTTACGCAACATTTTATCTGTTCGCCATTCCTTCGCCAGCTCTACGGCCGCTCGCTGAAGATTACCATGATATTCTTCGAGCTTTTGTTCAAACTTATCAAAAAGTGTAAACGCATCCGCTACGGATCCCGCAAAGCCTGCAATTACTTTTCCATGAAACAGACGCCGCACTTTCCGAGCTTTATGTTTCATCACGGTGGCTTGCCCAAAGGTTACTTGTCCGTCACCCGCTATGGCTACGTGTTCCCCTTTCTTCACTGCGACAATGGTCGTTGCATGAAACATGGCTAACACCCCCTTTAATAAAGTTTACTCGTGCATTTTAAGCGTGTCAAGTTAAATTGTAGACAATTTACAACTTTTTGTGAAAATTTAATCCTTACTGCCCTATGGGGGCGCTTTTCGCTCGCGGATGAGCCTGAGTGTAGACCTTTTTAAGCCGCTCCCGGGTTAGATGCGTATATATTTGGGTCGACGAAAGCTTAAGATGTCCTAGTAACTCTTGAACACTTCTTAAGTCCGCGCCCCCATCCAACATATGCGTCGCAAAAGAATGGCGAAGCATATGGGGATTGACATGTTGCTCCAGACTAATTTTCGCGACTATTTTACCCAAAATCCGTCTGACAGACCTAGCCGATAAGCGCGTCCCTTGGTAATTGAGTAAAAGGATTTTACTCTGATCTTTACGCATCCTGAGATAACCCTTAATGGCTTCGATTGAATAGTTTGTGACAGGGACCACCCGCTCCTTGCTCCCCTTCCCGAGGACTCGAATCAGTCCGATCTCTAGATCAAGGTTCTCCAGGTCTAAGCCAACTAGTTCACTGACCCTTAGCCCAGATCCATAGAGCAATTCGATAATGACTTGGTCGCGGGAACCCAGTAGATTTGTACAATCTGAAGCATGGAGTAGTCCTTCCATCTGATCTAGATATAGGAAATTCGGGAGTTTTCGTCCTAATTTCGGACTCGCTACCCGCTGTACAGGATTTATTGGGAGTATTTCTTTACGGCATAAGAACTTGAAAAACGACCGTAGAGCTGCCAACTTACGGGCCATACTTTTTCTAGTCAATCCATAGTCTGCCAAGACTCCTAGAAAAGCACGCACAATATAGACATCGATCCGATCCACCGTGAGCGTTTCCTCTTCTATACCCAGTTCGAGAGCAGCAAACCTAATAAACTGAACCAGATCCGTCTGATAAGCAGCCACCGTGAGCTCTGATCGGTTTTGAGAATATTGATGACCGGAAAATAAATTTAACGCCTCATCCATTTTCAAACGTTGCTTACCTCCCTAAATCCTCCCACGCACAAAACTCACTTAAAGAATCCAAAGCCCGTTCAGAAATTTTGGCGTTTCTTTCACGCTTATTCCGTATCCGATCGACCAAAGGTGGAAGCAACCCGAAATTAATATTCATTGGTTGGAAATCCTCACTGGGCGACCCTTCTAAATGACGCGCCAGTCCACCTAACGCCGTTACTGCTGGGAAGACAAGCGGGGGCATCTTACAAAGGCATCTCCAAACATTAAGGCCTGCCAGGAGCCCACTGGCAGCAGCTTCAACATATCCTTCAACCCCTGTCATTTGACCGGCAAAGAAGCACTCTGGATTGAGTTTTGAACTAAAATCCGCCTTAAGTACTTTAGGTGCATTGAGAAACGTATTGCGGTGCATCACACCATAACGCACAAATTCGGCATTTTCTAACCCGGGAATTAACGAGAAAACTCGTTTTTGTTCCCGCCATTTTAAATGCGTTTGAAAACCCACCAAATTAAAGAGTGTACCCGCCTGATTTTCCTTACGAAGCTGTACGACGGCGTAGGATTTTATCCCGGTCCTTGGGTCCTGCAAACCCACAGGTTTTAAGGGGCCAAACGTCAGAGTCTGGAGGCCACGTTTGGCCATCACTTCGACAGGTAGACAGCCTTCGAAAACGTTCCCTTCCTCAAAGCCTTGGACTTCTGCGGTCTCCGCCTGAACTAAGGCTTTACAAAACACGTCGTATTCTTCTCTATTCATCGGACAGTTTAAATAGTCCGCTTCTCCCTTATCATAACGCGAAGCCCAAAAGGCCTTGCTTAAATCGATGGATTCGAGCGTAACGATCGGGGCTGCCGCGTCGTAAAAGGCAAGAGATTTTTCTCCAGTTAGCTTTAAGATATCGTCCGCTAAATCATCGGAGGTCAAAGGGCCACTAGCGACAATGGTGATTCCCCCTTGCGGGATCTTACGTACTTCTCCCCTATGAATAGAAACAAACGGATGTTCTTCTAACCGTTTTGTAACCTCATTCGAAAAAAGTTCCCGATCGACTGCTAAGGCGCCGCCAGCGGGAACAATATTATGATCTGCAGCGCTCAGAATGAGAGACCCTAACCGCCGCATTTCCTCTTTTAATAACCCCACCGCATTCTCTAAACCAGCACCTCGCAGTGAGTTGCTGCAAACGAGTTCTGCAAATGCGCCGGTACGATGTGCTGGCGTGTATTTAGTTGGCCGCATTTCAAATAAATCAACCAGCACACCGCGTTCAGCAAGTTGCCAAGCAGCCTCGGAACCTGCGAGACCAGCTCCGATAATATTCAAAGGTTGCTGCATGTATCTATTCTCTCCTTATCCAATAGATCTAGTTAGCTTTCTTCAATCACAACAGTATGGCGGCATTCTGAATTTGTGCAGACATATTTTTTTTGTCGTTTCGAAGATTTAATTACCATCAACTGCTGACACTCCGGACATGGATCTGGGGCTGGCATTTCCCATGACACAAAATCACATTCAGGATAGCCACTGCAGCCGTAAAACTTCCGCCCTTTCTTGGAGCGACGAACCACGAGGGGTTTTGTGCATTTCGGGCAATTGACGCCCACTTCTTCAAAGAGTGGTTTAGTATTTCGACACTCTGGGAATCCGGGACAGGCCAAAAATTTACCATAGCGCCCCATCTTAATCACTAGATTTCGCCCACACAGATCACAAAGTTCTTCGGAAACTTGATCCTCTATTTTGACTTTTCCAATCTTTTCTTCAGCTTGAGCTAAGGTCACGGAGAAGGGCTCATAATAGTCTTCAACCACCGACTTCCAAGGAGTCTTCCCTTCTTCAATAAGATCGAGCTTTTCTTCCAAATTAGCCGTAAACTCCAAATTTAAAATATCCGGAAAATATTCTTTAAGTAAAGTGATCACGATATCGCCAAGTTCTGTAGGAGTGAGTTGTTTATCTTCTTTAACAACATACCCCCGTGTTTGAATTGTTTCAATAGTTGGAGCGTAAGTACTTGGTCTTCCGATCCCTTCCTCTTCCAACTTGCGAACGAGAGAAGCTTCTGTGAAACGCGGCGGCGGCTCCGTAAAATGTTGCTTGTCTTGGAGTTTCGCAAGCTTAAGTTTTTCTCCAGGAGAGACCGAAAGTGTCAATGAGTTTTGTTCTTCATCTACTTGATCAGCTTCGTCTTTGCCTTCCTCATAGACCGCCAAAAATCCAGGAAAACGGACTGTTGACGCATTCGCTCGAAATAAGTAATCTCCCCCAAGCACATCGACCGTCAACGTATCCACTATTGCCCCACTCATTTGACTGGCAATAAAGCGCTCCCACAACAAGCGATATAACCTCAACTGATCTCGAGATAAAATCCCTTTCAGCGAATCTGGAGTCCGCAATGCAACCGTTGGACGGATCGCTTCATGCGCTTCCTGAGCTCTGCCTTTATTAGTGAACTGGCGTGGCTCGGGGGGATAGTAATCGTTTCCATAGCGTGATAAAATCCATTCCTTCGCCTCCGCTTGGGCAGTTTCAGCGATCTTTACAGAATCTGTACGCATGTAGGTGATAAGTCCTACAGTGCCTTCTTTACCTAGGTCAAGACCCTCATACAATTGCTGTGCTAACATCATTGTACGCTTCGGAGAAAAACCCAACTTTCGATGTGCTTCCTGCTGCAAGCTACTCGTTATAAAGGGCGGAGCAGGCTGCTTTTTCTTTTCTTTCGTACGAACATCGGAAACTTGAAAATCCTCCCCTGTTAGATCATCTAAGACAGCTTTCATTTCTGCTCTAGAGGAGATTGCAATCTTTTGCCCAGACTTTTTTAAAAGCTTTGCTAGAAAATCCCCCCCAGCAAATTGAAGATCTGCCATTAGACTCCAATACTCTTCCGAAACAAATGCCCTAATTTGTTCTTCTCGATCGTCAACTAACCGTACCGCTACGGATTGAACTCGACCTGCACTTAAGCCTTTCTTGATTTTTCGCCAAAGCAAAGGACTCAACTGATAGCCAACTAAGCGATCTAATACCCGGCGGGCTTGCTGAGCATCCACCCGATGCAGATCAATCTGGCGTGGATGTTTGAGTGCAGCCTGGATGGCAGTTTTGGTGATTTCGTGAAATTCGATTCGATTTTTGATGTTCAGGTCTAGACCTAATAAATGAGACAGATGCCAAGCAATCGCTTCCCCCTCGCGGTCAGGGTCAGAAGCCAAAAAGACTTTATCTGCCCCTTTTGCTGCTAGACGCAACTCCTTAATCAAATCTCCGCGCCCACGAATTGCAATATATTTAGGTTCGAAGTTGTGTTCTAAGTCCACACCTAATTGGCTCTTAGGTAAGTCTCGCAAATGTCCCATTGATGCTTTGACCGTATAACGGCTTCCCAAAAATTTGCTAATCGACTTGGCCTTGGCTGGAGACTCAACAATTACAAGCGTTTTTGACATATTTCCACCTCAATACATAGGTTAACGTTGGTAAAACTAAGCCCTATATTAACGCCTTTTTCATAGTATGTCTAGCACTCTCGTGCTAATACATAATGTTGCCCTGGTAATTGTATGACTTTTCCGCCTAATTGCAGCTCCAATAAGGCCAGCGAAATACTCGCAACAGGAAGTGTCGAGTGAATCGTAATCTGATCAATATGGAGCGGAACGTCACTTAATTGCAGAAGAATTGACCCAGGCTCCAAGCCATCTGGAAGCACCTTTTCCTCACGCAAGGGTTCAGTCTTATTTAAACCACGACATGCATATTTCGACCAAGTTGGCACCTCATGCCAGATGTCTTCGACCCCCTCTACGATTCTTGCTCCCTGACGCAGTAAGTTATGAGTCCCCCGGCTTACCTTGCTAAAAATTGGACCTGGTACAGCAAATACGTCCCGCCCTTGTTCCAGAGCGAAATCTACCGTGATCAGAGCACCGCTTTTTTCCGCTGACTCCACGACCAGAACCCCACGCGAACACCCACTGATTAAGCGATTTCGCGCGGGAAAATTAAGCGCATTGGGTGGTGTCCCCGGTATGAATTCGCTTATTAATGCCCCTTTAACCAGTATTTCCTTTGCAAGGCGCTGGTTTTCCAAGGGATATATGCGGTCAAGACCGCAACCGAGAAACGCCCAAGTCGTTCCCCCACTATCAAGCGTCCCTTGATGGGCAGCAGTATCAATTCCTCGAGCTAGACCGCTGGCAATGACAATTCCTTTAGCCGCTACCTCACGAGCCAACATCCGCGCAGCTGCTTTCCCATAAGCGGTCGCTTGGCGTGAACCTACTATTGCCAACACCTCGGAATCTCCGCGTAGCTGCCCAAGATAATATAGTAGTGGAGGAGCATCCGCCAATTCTGCTAGTAAGGGGGGATAATCAGCCTCATCCGGTGTGATCAAGTTAATTCCCTGTTTATGGAGTAACTCTCCAATCTCCTGAGGGTCAATGTTTTTTCTCTCCTTTAAGATCTCCCCAATCCACTGTCCCTGATTTGCCATTTGATGATAGTTATTCTGAGGAGCCTCCCAAGCTTTTACTGCACTTCCGAAGTAGGCAATAAGCTGACGTAAATGTTGGCTTCCAACGCCCTTAATCGTGCGTAATGCCGCGCGAACTAGTTTTTCCTGTTCCAATCCCAATGCACTCCACTCCTTTGCCCTCCTCTTCTGGACAAAAGAACGCTTCTCCTGCGCAGAATATTGACGAATATCCATTTATTAAGTGAAATAATGTAGAATTAAAGAAAAATCATTCTTTTTACTCATCAACTTACTAAGATCTCCGACTTTTATGGGAAGTTGCACTTTAACCATGCCTATGCTCCTTTCGCACGTCGGGCTGACCTTTTTCTTTTTCTGTCAGCGCAATACTTGCCCGCAAAGCATCCATTAAATCGACCACTTTTCGGCCCTTGGCTGGGACCGATACTTTAAAGTTCTCACCGTTTACTCTGCTTTCAATCAATTGCGCCATTTGATCATGTAACTCATCGTGGTATTTCTCAGGTTCAAATGAACGGGCTAAATTATTAATTAATTGACGAGCCATGTTCAATTCTGCCTCTGTCAGAACTACGTGCTCCCCAACCATATCCATATGCCGGATTTCCTTCGGGTAATGCATCGTTTCCATCACAAGGCCTTGTTCAAAAACTCGTAGACAAGCCAAATGCTGTTTTGAACGCATAGTAACACGTGCCAAGGCAACTTTGCCACTCTCTTCCATGGCCTGAAAAAGTAAGCGATAAGCCTTCTGGGCAGTTTCTTCAGGGGATAGATAATACGATTTTTGATAATAGATCGGATCAATTTCTTTTAAGTCAATAAAATCGAGAATATCAATCGATCGACTCATCGGTTGTTCCAAAGATGCGAGATCTTCATCATTTAGTACAACGTACCGATCCTTTTCGTATTCATATCCCTTGACTAAATCAGCCGCATCAACCTCAAGATCACAGGTGGGGCATTTCTTGATCGATCGAATCCGATTTTGGCATTCTTTATGCAAGAAATTAAATTTAAACTCTTGAGATTCTGTAGCCGCATGCATTTTAACCGGGACATTTACTAAACCAAAACTGATAGAACCTTTCCAAAGTGTATGCATTTGATATCCCTCCTCCATTATAGTGTGAACATCAAATGAGTTTTCCATGCAAAAAATACGGCCTGCAATATGCAGCCGTATCGAATTTAAATCCGCCTTCTTTTCTCGTTTAATAAGCTCTACCTTTTTATTTATTTTCAGATACCCTTTTAACTATACCAAACTAACCCATACCGATTTATTAGACAAATGTTAGCATCTATCGTTCTAGCGAACACGCAAAGCGTATTTGTGGTTATGCGGTTTAGCCGGAGCGATAAGCGAATAGCGATGGAACACGATAGTCTCCGGTGGAGACTATCGCCAAGGCGTTGACCCACAACGAACACTTAGCGCCGTAGGATACTGCGAACGGGCTAAGACACTTCCTCGCTGATGCGTTTAAACCCAGCAACCACAAGGCTTGCTAAGACCGCATAGTCTTCCGTCGCTAAAATTAAAGCAGCTGATGAGTCGAACAGGATATTTCCAGACGCCGGGAATTCATCATCCGCTCTCCAAAGAATCAGGTTCACTGGAATACGAGGAAAAACTCTAAATGTGACTCCTACGTCCCCAAGTCCATTGGACTGTCCCCCTAAACTTGTCGCTACTTCAAGAAGTTTATCCGGGTTAGCGCCGAAAGCCCTTACCAAAGGATCAATGGCTCGACCGGTAAACGGTTTAATATAAATGGCTCCACCCGGTAATTCTTTATAGGAAATAAGCGTCCCAGTATCTAAGATTTCAGTGGGATTTGCTAAATAATGAAGAATCAATATTTGAGTAAAGACCGATAATTCTCCCTCTGAAATCGGTACAGGCTCGAATTTTCCGTTGGGATATTCAACCTTGAAATGTCTGCCTATAAAATCAATTTCCAGCGAATTTCCGTCGACAGGATAACCTGAGCAACGGGCGATATCCTCTAAGGTGCAAGCATTGAATTTTTTAAGTGCTACCTCATAAGCTGCAGTATAATTCACCATATATTGTCCTCCTACTCCAGAGTTCACTATTAACCTAAGTCCAGATACGTCTGTTGTAAAAGCAGAGCATCTTCTTCTAGGTTCGGGCTTTCGCATATGGCCAACCCTTCCACCCCAAAGGTATGACAGGCTTTCATAAGCTCTACATAGTGCAAATCTGAGTCCTTTAAGATAAGGTGTCGCTTCTCGCCCTTTAAGCCATATTCAATACCCGAAATATGGAAGTGGACATTTTTTACCCAGCGATCTCCTAACCCCTCGGCAAGTTCATTAAGTATCTCACAAAACTCATCATAAGAGTTGTACCTTCCGTTGGTTCGAGCATGAAGATGACTAAAGTCAATACATGGCAATACCCCAGAAACCTCTTGAGCAATCCGAATAGTTTCCGCAAGATCACCAAATTGAGTCCCTTTTCCCGTAGTTTCTGGGCGAAGAATTACGTCATTCTCCTCCGCATTCAGAATTTCCCGCACACTGGTCAGTTCACGAACCACCCGAGCAAGAACCACCTCCGACGAATCATCATGATTGAAAGCCGGATGAAAGATAGCACTCCGCACACCAAGAATTTGCGAGATGCGTGCAGTATGAATTATACGATCTCGGCTCGCCGTAATTTTCTCTGGTTCACGAGAGTTAAGATTAATATAGTAAGGGGCATGGCAACTCAAAGCAACATTTTCCTCTATCGCTGCGGCGCCAACTTTTCTTGCTTTCTCTTCACCCATACGCACCCCTTGGACAAATTCTATTTCTAGGGCACCGAGATTCAACTCCCGAATACGGCGCACTCCACCTTCACTGGATCGTTCCGTTGAGGAAAGTGGGACTCCGGCGGTTCCAAATAATAATGACAAAAATGTTCACCCCATCGCTGTTTTTCTTCACATTATAACCTCTTTCCCCTGAAAAACCAAAAGACATCCCTAAGAGGATGCCTCAGTTGTTTACTTTAACTCATGAATGAATAATCCACTTCTAAGCTTGGGTTCAAACCAAGTAGACTTTGGTGGCATCAATTTATCGGCATCAGATACCTCAAACAACTCATTAATTGAAGTTGGATACATTGAAAAGGCAAGCTTCATATCAGCATTTGCTCTTTTTTCAAGTTCTTTAAGGCCTCTTATTCCACCAACAAAGTCTATTCTTTTATCTGTTCTTATATCTTTGATATTTAGGATTGAAGTCAATAAATGATTTTGAAGCATGGAAACATCGAGTCCCTCGACAGTATCCCCGGAACGAAGCTCATCCTTTGCTATTAACTTATACCATACTCCCTCTAAGTACATCCCAAATGTAGCCTTTTCTACAGGTTTATAGGGTTCTATTCCTATTTCTTCTACCGAGAATGCTTTAGCCACTTCACTCAAAAACTCTTCTTTATCCAAGCCATTTAAATCTTTTAGGACGCGATTGTAGTCTAAAATCATCAATTGATCGTGTGGGAAAAGTACAGAAAGGAAAAAATTGAATTCTTCTTTTCCAGTGTACCCTGGATTTTCCTCTCTTCTTTTTAAGCCAACCTTTACTGCCGAAGCAGCTCTATGGTGACCATCTGCAATATATATACTTTCAACTCTTTCAAATCCTCTGGTGATCGCTGCTATGTCACTTGCATTATCTATTTTCCACACCGTATGTCTTACTCCATCAGAAGCTACGAAATCATATAAGGGAGTTTCCGTCTTTATCACATCAACTACTTCATTGATGAGCTTTTGGGAACGGTACGCCAAAAATATAGGTCCAGTTTGAGCATTACAAACATCGACATGATTTATTCGATCGATTTCTTTGTCTTCTCTCGTTTTCTCGTGCTTTCTTATTATATTCTTTAGGTAGTCTTCAATAGCAGCACAGCCAACTAAGCCTGTCTGAGAACGGCCATCCATTGTCAGTTCATAGACATAGTAACAGTTCTTTCCCTCCTTAATTAAGAAACCTTCCTTCATCATAGCCTGAAGAATATCTCTTGCTTTCTCATAGACCTTAGCATCATAAGGGTTGCAGTCCTTAGCAAATTGTGTTTCTGCTCTATCAACTTTTAAAAATGATAAAGGTTCCTTTAATACTTCTTCTAAAGCTTCTTCACGATTATAAACATCATAGGGGAGTGCCGCTACTTTACTGGCAACATCCTCCCTAGGTCTTACTGCATCAAAAGGTTTTATCGTAGCCAAAAATACCTTCCTCCAAGCAATTTAGTTATTTTATAATTCTAACCTTTAATACACCGTTAATTTCTCTGAGCTTCTGCGCGAATTCCGGGGTTGAAGGGGCTTCAATGTCGAGAATAGTATAGCCATATTGACCTTTACTTTTATTAATCATATCGGGAATATTGATGTTTTCTTTAGCAAACGTTGCTGTGAATTGGCTGAGCATATTTGGTATATTCCTATGATTAATTGCGATGCGACCAGTTTGTATACATACACCCATGTCACAGGTTGGATAGTTCACAGAGTTTTTGATATTCCCATTTTCCAGGTAATCGATCAATTGCCTCACAGCCATAACCGCACAGTTATCTTCTGATTCATTCGTGGAAGCTCCTAAATGGGGGATGGTTATGACCCCTTCAACACCGCATACCTTGGGATTTGGGAAATCCGTGACATAGCGACCTACTTTTCCAGATCCTAAGGCTTCAATCATATCTTCATCGTTCACTAAATTATCTCTTGAAAAATTCAAGATTTTGACGCCATCTTTCATGATAGCGAAAGTTTCGTTATTGAACATCCCTTTTGTTTGGTCTGTAGCAGGCACATGAACCGTAATGAAATCACACTCTCTAAAGATCTCGTCTAAAGATTTGCTGTGCTTGATATACTTTGAAAGCTTCCAAGCAGCATCAACTGAAATAAAAGGATCATATCCGTAGACTTCCATATCTAGTTTATTAGCTGCATTAGCTACTAAAACTCCGATAGCCCCGAGCCCTATAACTCCAAGCTTTCTTCCTTTAATTTCTGTGCCAACAAACTTCGATTTCTTTTTTTCAACAAGCTTCGCTACTTCTGGATCTTGTGCACAGGAATTTACCCAGTTAACTCCCCCAACAATGTTACGAGCTGCAATAATTAAGGCTGCGATGACCATTTCTTTAACTCCATTCGCATTAGCACCCGGAGTATTAAAGACTACAACTCCACTTTCCGCACATTTATCCAGAGGAATATTGTTAACTCCAGCTCCTGCTCTGGCAATAGCTACTAGAGAGCATGGTAATTCCAAATCCTGAATACTTGCGCTTCTTACGAGTACTGCAGTTGCATCATTGAAGCTATCCACCAATTCATACTTGTCCGTTAATAAATCCATTCCCACATTTGCTATAGGATTCAAACAGTTTATCTTAACCATAGTTTTCTCACCTTTAACTTTCCTCTATTTGTTGTCTATTAGTTGTGTTCTATGTCCTTTCCCTATTATTCTTCTTCAGTATCATGCTGCGAATATTAATTTCAGACAAGGTCACTTAAAAATAAACAAACCTCTCATCCCTTAAAAGGGACGAGAGGTTATCCCGCGTTGCCACCCAAGTTGCCCAAAAGGCCAACTCTATAATCCGCTGTATCGGGCGGCACCCGTCACGATTCATCATCGGACACTCCGGAATGGAATCCCATGTTTGATTCACCGATTCGCACCAAGCATCGGCTCTCTTTAGAATCCGCACATTGAACTTTTCCATCATTGTATTACTAATATGTTCTTGAATTGAATTATAAAATGTCCGCGCTACGAAGTCAAGTGTTTTCGCACTTAATACATAATTCATTAAAAAACGGTTATCGATTCCTTAATTACCATAAGAATTTGAGTTTAGCTTGTATACTGCCTTAGACAAAAAGTTATACTAAAAATACTTTCATCAATAATGTTGTTGAAAGAAACTGTCCAATTTTGAAAGGGGGATTCCTCAATGTCAAGACGACGTAATAGCATCATGTCTGACCAATTAAAAGAACAAATTGCTCAGGAGTTAGGTTTTGCGGGGACCCTTCAACAAGAAGGATTTGGAGGAGTTTCTTCACGAAACTGTGGCAACATGGTGAAAATGGCTATTCAATTAGCGGAACGCAATTTACCCGGGAGCAATTTGACTTAATTCTTGGTGAAATTTTAATGGCTCCAGAAAAAGCGAAGGTTTTATCTATTTAGATAATTCCTTCGCTTTTTCATCTAGAGATATAACCTTTATAACCCAATTAACTTGTAGTGAAACGATGGTTTCCGATTGCTTTTCTTGGTTTACTGTACTATATTCTAAGTATCCGTCCAAATGATATGTTTAGGAGAGGAAAAAATGCACTATCGTAAATTTGGCAATCTAGACTTTCAAGCTTCAATTCTAGGTTTCGGCTGTATGCGTCTACCCGTGTTAGACAGTGATTCGAATAAAATCAATGAATCAGAAGCCATCTCCTTAATCCGCGATGCGATCGATAACGGATTAAACTATGTTGATACCGCCTACCCTTACCATCAAGGACAAAGTGAGCTCCTCGTTGGCAAAGCGCTTCAAAATGGCTACCGTGAAAAGGTCAAGCTGGCCACAAAACTCCCAGTGTCACGCTGCCAAAGTTATGAGGACTTTGACCGTTTCTTAAACGAGCAACTTGAGAAACTGGCAACTGATCATATTGATTTCTACCTGCTTCATGGTTTAAGCAAACATACTTGGGAAAAGGCTAAAGAGCTGGGCTTCGAACATTTTCTGGAGAAGGCTCTCGCCGATGGCCGTATTCACTATGCTGGTTTTTCCTTTCACGATGAGTTCCCAGTCTTTAAGGAAATTGTTGACGCTTACCCTTGGACCTTCTGTCAAATCCAGTATAACTACATGGACACCGAATTTCAAGCGGGCACTCAGGGCTTGAACTACGCAGTTGAAAAAGGCTTAGCTGTGATTGTCATGGAGCCTATCAAAGGCGGAAAATTAGCCAAAAACCCACCTCGATCGATTCTCGAGCTCTGGGACCAAGCCGACGTAAAACGCACCCCTGCCGAATGGGCATTGCGTTGGGTCTGGAACCATCCAAAGGTTTCTCTGTTATTAAGCGGTATGAGTACAAAGGAACAAGTCGCAGAAAATCTTCGTTTAGCTGGCTTAGCAGAGCCCAACACTTTAAGCAACAGAGAACTTTCTTTAATAGAAAAAGTTAAAAACCAGTATCGATCTTTAACCAAGGTAGACTGTACTGCCTGTGGCTATTGCCAGCCTTGTCCTTCCGGTGTGAATATTCCCCGCAACTTTTCACTTTATAATGATGCGAATATCTATGACGATTTTGCTTCTTCCCGCTTTGCTTACAACACCTTCTTTACTCCAGACGCTAAGGCCTCAGCTTGTATAGAATGTGGCGAATGTGAGGAAGCCTGCCCACAACAAATCGGCATTCGGGAACATTTAAAAGAAATTCAGAAAGCATTTGGGGCATAATTCCCTATTGGTTAACAAAAGCCCCGTTGGCAGAGCCAGCGGGGTTACTTTATTATTGTTTGTTAAAATTAAGTAATCCAGAGCACGTTTGGGAACATGATGAATCCCTAGTAGATCCATGGCTTAACTAGTTAACTATTATATTAGCGTATATACAAACGTGGAATTAGATTATCATTTTTCTTTAAGTCTCAGACTTTTAATTGTTGGTAAGCTTCGTATTTGATAATATCGTAAACTTCTTTAAGCGGTATCTGTTGCTCTTCTGCTAGTTTACGACAATCCTCATATTCTGGAGCCACATTACGCAGTCTATCCTGATAACGAGCCACTTTCACCTTAGCTTGACCTAGCTTGGTCTGCACTGCCCTTATTTCATAAGGTAGCATATACTTGGTCACAGGGTAAACCCTAACCCCGATGGACGTTGTCTCAGCAAATATCTGTTGGTAGAATGTTTCTAATTGATGGGTATGGATCAATAAACTTAATACTATGGCTGGACGGTTTTTTTTCATCTGTATTTGTCGCAAGAATACATCCATTGCTCCGGCTTTAAGGAATTTGCTAATCAGGTAATCATAAAACTCCGGGTTCATGTCATCTATATTGGCTTCCATCATCAGGGCTTGTCCTTGGTGGACATCACCCTTGCCGCCATAACGAATATGCCCATCGGAACCAACTTGATCCAGTTTCTCACCAATGGTTAGACGCAGCAAGTTTGGAATGACTAAATCATGCTCACCCGCCCCATAACCGATGTTATCAACCCGCATCGGCGGCATACTGCCGAAATTTTGACAATATGCAGTAATAATTGCCGCTCCGGTCGGAGTAACTAATTCTTTTTCTATATCTTGGGAATAAATGGGAACCCCTTGCAATAGTTCCAGAGTCGCAGGTGCAGGAACTGGCATTATTCCGTGGGCACATTCAGTAAATCCTGTTCCGGTATGCACTGAGGAAGCATATACTTCCTCAATTCCCAGCCTCCACAGGCCAATAACTGAACCAACAATATCAATGATGGCATCTATTCCTCCGACTTCATGAAAATAAATCCGCTCAATAGCTGTCTGATGTACTTTTGCTTCGGCTTCAGCCAAACGAGTAAAAACCTGGATACTTTTTTCTTTAACAACCTCCGGCAGCGTACAATTATTAATTATTTCTTGAACATCCCGCAGATGTCGGTGTACATAGCCTTCTTCAGTTAAAACGTGTACCTTGGTCCCACTGATACCTTGTTTAATCACTTTCTCCATTTGTAATTGATAACCACTTAAAGGAAGCTTTGCTAAATCAGTTTGCAGTTGCTCCCAATCTAAACCGGCATCAATTAAAGCCCCTAATGTCATATCTCCACTTATCCCGGCAAAACAATGAAAGTAGGCGATTTTCATGCACCGACCTCCCCTAATTTATTGATTAAACTGGCCTGATAACCGGCACCGAAACCGTTATCTATATTGACCACACTCACACCACTGGCACAGCTGTTCAGCATGGCCAGCAAAGCGGCTAATCCGCCGAAACTGGCACCATAACCAACACTGGTAGGCACTGCTATCACAGGCTTGTTCACCAACCCTCCAACGACACTGACCAGAGCTCCTTCCATGCCAGCAACCACGATTATGACCCGTGCGGCCAGAAGCTTATCCGTTTGGCATAATAAACGATGAATACCGGCTACCCCTGTGTCATAAAGCCGTTCCACCCGGTTGCCCATAACCTCGGCAGTAATAGCCGCTTCTTCTGCTACAGGTATGTCTGAGGTTCCAGCACTCACCACTAAGATGTGTCCTCGTTCTTCCTGTTCACCTCGTCGTAGCACAATTAAGCGAGCTAGATCATAATACTCAACGTCAGGAATTCGTGCGGCAACTGCTTCATAAACATCATAACTAGCCCTAGTGGCTAGAATGTTATTATCTGCCCTTTCTGCCATCTTTTCGACGATGGTGACAATTTGTTCAGTTGTTTTGCCTGCACAATAGATAACTTCAGGGAATCCTTGCCTGAGCTGGCGATGATGATCGATTTTGGCAAAACCCAAATCTTCAAAGGGCAAATTTTTTAATTCATCTAACCCTGCATCAACGCTAATTTCGTTATTCTTAATTCCTATGAGTAAATTACGTAGGCTTTTCTCGTTCATACTAATTTGTCCTCTTTTGATAAAATTTCATTCATACTTCCCGTCCGGTAACCTTACCTGTCATACACTTCGTTCGCTGAACTCGTGCTAGTCGCAAGAGAGACTTTTCTTAGCTCCATTCATCTTGAGAACAGGCTCTTTCTCAAATAAGATGAAGAAAATACTGGACACATACGGGTTTTCACATTATCATTCACTACTACTTGGTTGGAGGTATTTACAATGAAATTATCGAAAGAATTTAACGAAGATAAGAAGAATACAGCCATTGTTGAAATCAAGGTTGCAATGAAAGCAAACAAAGATTTGCTGATGCACGAACGTTATCAAACGATTTTGTACGTCAATCGGTTAGTTGCCGCTTATGGGTGGCAATGGACCGCAGATACCTATCCAAAGAGTTCTTTAACTTCGTTACTTCAAATTCTTTCGATTGGGTCGCCAAAGCCAAGCGTAATACTGTCATCTAACGCAGAGTTATAAAACCATGGAGTGGCGAAGGCTTCACCCACGTCGAAATGGTCAGCAGCCTTTTGCACACTCGTTGCGAGGTCCGTTTAAAAACCCGGAAAGGGATTCAGCGGGTCCATATCCAGTTTGGCATCACTCTGTGCATAGATTTGCAAGGCTATTTGATGAATTTTGGCCGGGTGAAATCCTAATGTTTTGGGGTAAGGGTTATCCTAGTTTCCATGACCTACCATTAAGTGCATAGGTCCTGTTATAAACAGGGTTTGGGATCAAATTGGAATTGCAATGATTCTGCTGTCAACTGGAGCGGGTTGTAAATTGTAAAGAACAAATAAAGTGGCCAGAACGCTCATAACAAAGAACCTATTTAAGTGATAAGTTATCTACTAGATCATGTGCTCTGCAGTAATCCCCATGTGAATATTATGGAAAGCATCAGTCAATCCATCGTGAAACTCAAATCAATGACTACTTCTTTCAACGATAACACTTCCATTCTGACTTCAGTACCTTCTATTTGTCCACGCATTCGGCTTGGTATGATAAAGATGCCTCAGTACAGGCTTGCACTTCCTCGAGTGTTAAGCCCGGTGCGATCTCTTTAAGCACCAAACCCTTGGAGGTCACTTCCATAACTCCCATATCCGTGACAATAAGATTGACCTGTTTTGCTGCCGTCAAAGGCAATGTGCACTTCTTCAGGACTTTTAAACCGCCATTTTTAGCTGTATGCTCCATGGCAACAATAACGCGTCGTGCACCGACTATTAGGTCCATTGCTCCACCCATTCCAGGCGCCATTTTACCCGGAATCATCCAGCTTGCCAAACTTCCTTCTTCATCCACTTGAAGGGCTCCTAACACTGTAGCATCCACATGCCCTCCTCTAATGATAGCGAAGGACATGGCACTATCAAAGCTGCACCCGCCCGGTAAGATGGTAGCATACTGACCTCCAGCATTAACCGTATCAGGATCTTCTTTTCCGACTTCCGGCGCAGGACCAACTCCCATATAACCGTTTTCGGATTGAAGGATAATATTTATTCCTTCCGGTAGGGCGTTAGCCACCTTAGTAGGGATTCCGATCCCTAAATTGACGACATCTCCCGTTTTGAATTCTTGAGCCACTCGTTTAACAAGCCACTCCATTCTTGCCTCCTTATCCAACGTCGGTCACCTCCCTCGGCTGTTTCTGAACTAAATAATCCACAAAGATGCCTGGGGTCATGACTTCATCCGGGTCTATTTCCCCAACTTCAACAATATGATCCACTTGAGCAATGACAATATCGGCCGCCATTGCCATTATTGGATTAAAATTACGAGCAGCACGACGATAGACAAGATTTCCGGCCTTATCCGCTTTATAGGCATTTAATAAGGCTACATTTGCGCGAACAGGGAGTTCCAGAAGATATTCCTTACCATTTATTACGAGCTTCTGCTTCCCTTCGTCCACAATCGTTCCAATCCCAGTGGGCGTTAAAATCCCTCCTAAACCCGCGCCTGCTGCCCGAATCTGTTCGACTAACGTCCCTTGAGGTACCAGGTTCACTTCAAGCTCATCGGCTGACATTTGCCTTCCTGTTTCTTTATTCGTGCCTATGTGAGTTGCAATGAACTTACTAACGCGACGTTGCACGATGAGTTGAGACATCGCATCCCCGAGGATACCCGTATCATTGGCAATGATGGTCATTTCTTTGATTTCCTTCCGACAGACTTCTTCCAGAAGTTGGTCAGGAGCTCCACACCCAATAAACCCTCCAACCATGATGGTCATTCCATTCTGAATCTTACTGATCGCTTCTTCTAGACTCACTAATTGTGCCATCGTAATTCAACCTCTCTTAAAACTATTAGCTATAATAACATGTGGTGATTGGGGATTCTTGACCCAATTTCGCGAAATGTGCTCTTTCTACAATGTGGTGTTTTACTTCCTGCAGTAGATGGCCTAGACCGAAAAGGGGGTCGCCTACTTCTGCGCCCCCCCATCTAGCTATAACTCCCAACCCAGCCTTCTGCCAGGCTCCGAAATCCTTACTGTTTCGACTACTTTAGCTAATCTCCATAGATTGGATTAAAAAGTCCATATTCAGCACCCTCTGATTTGCGATTTCCTTTAAAGAAACTGTTTACCGGCATTGTAAACACGCGGCTCTTAACAATACACTAAGAGTTCGCTTCAGAAATCAATTTTCGTGGTGGTGTTGCAAGTTCTTGTCGTATCCAACACTCGCCCATTTTTTGCGTAACACCTCAGCGATTGCTCCTGCCAATGACTGTTTGTCCCATTTCTCAACTAGCCCTTTGATAAGTATAGGAGTAGCCAATTGCACCTCGTCATGGGGACCCGGCAAAGCCACAAAAGTAGTCCAATCTAGCTGACCAACAGCAATTCTGACTCCATCCTTCTGGTGGCGACCTTGTCCTTGATGATAATAGACCAAATAGGGAGTTACCGCTTCTGGATCAAGTGCCTGGATCGCTTCCACCATGTGATCTTTATCCTCGGCACCCACGCCGCCGGTGGTAACTACAATGCCAACCCCTTCGTCCACCGCTTCCCTTAAAGCTATAATAACTGCCTTTAAATTGTCCTCCAGAATTGGACTGCTAATAATAACCTTATAACCGACCTGTTTAAATTGTTCGATTAAAAACGGTGTGTTGGTATCTTCAATATAGTTTTTAATAATTTCTGATCCTGTCGGAAAAACTCGAACTCTTTTATTAACAGCCATGCCAATGTTAGTGCCTATTTCCTGCATTCTCCCGACTAATTCTTTTGTATCTACATTGTCTAAACAAACCATCCCCAGTACACCTTCGGAATGTATGAGGGTGTTCTCAGTGATCCGAACTCCAGGTAATTTCTGCAGTACACCGAGAATATCCTTCTCCTTCCCAATGATTTGTTCTAATTCTACATGCGACTTTAAAATATCCAGGGTGAGAATGCCGTCACGGACATCGACAACCGCAACTTCATGGTACTCAAGACCGAGTACTTTAGCGACTGCTTGAGCCGCACTTCCTAAGTTAACATTTTTCATTTCGATATTGGTGATGAAAAGCTCCGTCTTCTGAAGCAAATCTAGTTCCATATACTCTCCTTTTATAAATATTCAGCTATCCATTCCGCATAGGCAAAGTGTATCCAACTGTTCTAATACCTAAACTGGTTTACTGAATAATTAGCACATCTTTATATCATTAGTTTTGTACGTCATATCTTAAGTCCAATAGTGGCGCATCCAAAATTGCTCTTCCCATATCAACGGTGTCCAAGTCCTCTTCTTGCAGCTTGGGCAAATCGCTTAACTCAACCCCACCCCCGAAAGCCAATTTCACTTTACTACGTAGGCCTACTTGCGTAAGGGAAGCCGCACACGCTCTTATGTCCGCGATTGAACCCGTATCCACCATTACCACCGAAACCCCTAACTGGGCCGCCAGCACTGCCTCTGTCTGAATCTCCATCGTCTCCCCCGTATTTGAAGCACCAGGCTGCGCTCTGGAAAAGCAGCAGCAGCTGAGATCGCCGCTTGATGGGAACCAAAAATCCGGAGGTAGTTCTTGTCCAGATATACAAAGGGCTCCGCCAGCATGCGTAAAGCCACTCCCCCTACCATCAGCCCCCTGCGCGCATGGTCTTTTACTTCTCGTGGGACTTTCTTCCAGCCGCCACTGACAACTTGTACCTTTCCGGCTAGCGCCACCGCTTGCCTGGCTGCCGTGGCAATCCCCGACACTTTCGAAATAATACCGAGCAAACATTCCTCGCCCCGGACGATCTGCAGAGGATTCCCAAGGAAGGAGGCAACCACATCTCCTGGAAACACTTCCTTTCCAGTAGGCTTTTGCACTACCACTTCCAATCCGAGAGCTTTAGCCTGGAGGACCATTTCTTCGATTCCCGCCACTACTCCCGGCTGAGTACTGATGATCCTAGCCTGCACTCGGCGATTCATAACATCTTTAAGTAGGATCGCGGGGACGTCAGGAAGAATAATATGTTGTTTATTCATTTCTGTTTCCCATCTATTCCTTATTATTGCATCACTGGTTTACATGCCTTAAGTGCACCGTGAACGATTTCACTAGATACTGTTTCGGAAAGCATCCACTTGATTTTGCAACGATGACTTAATTAAGGCCGTGGCGTGTACAGTAAAGTAGGTTACCCCGAGATTTTTTAACGGGTTTATTTGGTTCCAATCACTTAAAAATATACCAGCTACTTTATCAGCTTGCTTGATCTTGGGAATAATATCCTTCACAAGAGATACAACTTCAGGATGGTTAGGATTATCATACCCATATGAAAGACTAAGATCACTGGTCCCGATAAAAATCACATCGACTCCGCGAACAGCGAGGATTTTATCAAGGTTCTCAACACCTTGTTTGGACTCGATCTGGATTGACACAACCAGATCGTTATTAGCCCTTTGGCAGACTGTCGACCGGTTGCGAAAGCCAAACCCCGCTGCCCGGGTAGTTGAGCCATATCCACGCACGCCATACGGTGGAAAAGAGGCAAACTCTACCGCTGCACAAGCAGCTTCAGCACTATCCACCTGAGGTACTTGAACACCGTCAGCTCCTAAGTCTAATGCGGATTGAATCAAACGAGCATTAAGCTCACCAACTCTCACAATGAAAGGTAATCCCACCGAAGTCCCGGCGCGAAGACATTGGTCGGTACTTTCCACCCCAAAAGTTCCGTGTTCGAGGTCCAGCAGAGCAAAATCATAACCGGCATATCCAACCATCTCAGTAATTTGCGGAGACGGCAGACCTAGAAAAGTACCCAGTAAAACATCCCGCTTTAATAATCTTTCTTTAAGAGTCATAAGAAAGAGCCTCCTATATCCTTTCAATCATAGGAAAAGTGCACGCTCACTATTGCCTAATAACTGGTTTAATGAAAATGCACCTATTTTTCAAGGAGGTAGTCCTCCCGGATCGGACTGAAAACATCCAAATTTAAGACAGGTTCATCACCGATTACTTTTAAGCTGTGCGGAATATCCGGCGGCACAAAGAGTACGTCTCCCTCTTTTAAATATAATATTTTGTCACCCAGGACGAACTCCGCCTGTCCCTTCATAATAACCAGCAGCTGCTCATGCGAATGAGAGTGCTGAGCTGGACCAGCTTCGGGCATAATCTCGTTAAGAGCCAGCATACTGTTCTTTCCGCTAAATACCCGGCGCGTAACCCCCTCACGCACCTTTACTCGCTCCAAAGTATCCCAATTATCTTGCTGTACCATTATTTTTTCCTCCCTTGTTCTCTTTCTATATTGACATCTTAGTCAGCTTCCTATTTCCTCTGTTTCAACCATACCGGCATCATGTTCTTGTCAACTTCCTCAGTGATACTTTGCGCCAGCCCGTATAGTTCTTCGGCTAATGGCACACTCACATTGAAGCCGCCCACCGCCCCGTCAAATACCAGCACTTTGTCCGTTTTGGCGAAACGCTTGGCAAATTCAAGTGCTTTGGCTAGGTCTGGCACTTCGATCGCGTGGTCCATAAACGTCGTGTTTTGTTCACAGCCCCGAAAAAGATCTGCTTGGGCCCCAACGACCATCGTCGGCAATTGCTGGGCAAAGAAAGTGCCTGGGTAACCCTTGGAACTATAGTTAATTATCAGGGCCTTGATCGCTGGATTTGGTGGCGGTAGTTTACCATTATGGAGGGGTCGCTCACCCGGATATAACATGTCGGTGTAGCGGGTAAACGGTACAAAAGCCACATCCAAATCGAATTCATCCACATTGGCATTTAAAAAGTTGCCAAACAAGATCCCCCCTGCCGTCGTATAAGGAACTGGACCCGGATAGTCAATCACTAAAATGACCTCTTTTAGATGGCTGAGAAGAGTAATTGTTTTACCATACCAACTTAAATTCAGACGG
>Ga0075530_1000013_pt1 | contig 76358 bp, 93 predicted proteins | sample NGEPerD_2_FD_75101 | JGI IMG/M metagenome (GOLD analysis project Ga0075530, IMG submission 75101) | Arctic peat soil microbial communities from the Barrow Environmental Observatory site, Barrow, Alaska, USA - NGEE PermafrostL1-D | ecosystem: Environmental > Terrestrial > Soil > Wetlands > Peat ... | reverse complement strand
GTGTTAAAAGATTATTAGGAGCATTGCCTGGAGAAGGATCTGAAAAGGGAGAATTAACAGATAAGGTTTATGATAATCCATATTCATTAATTCTTCTTGATGAATTTGAAAAAGCACATCCTAGAATTCATGATCTATTCCTTCAGGTCCTTGATGACGGGAGACTTACTGATAATAAGGGGAAAACTGTTTCTTTTGCAAATACAATTATTATTGCAACATCAAATGCTGCTTCAGAGTTTATTCGAGAAGAAGTAAAAAAATCAACTGCGATAGATAAAGCTTTTAAAGAAAAATTATTTGAGTTTTTGCAAACAAATGCAATATTTAAACCAGAGCTTATTAATAGATTTGACGACACTATTGTTTTTAAACCGCTTGACTCAGAACAAGTTAATTTAATTTCAAATATGCTTTTAAATGATCTAGTAAAAAGAATTGTGGAAAAAGATATTGCTGTTACTTTTGATGAAAATATTGTAAAAAAGATTTCAGAAGAAGGTTTTGATGAGCAGTTTGGAGCAAGACCATTAAAAAGATTTATTCAAGATAATATAGAAGATATGATTGCAAAAAAGATTTTAACAAGTGAGCTAAACAGAGGTGATAAGGTTTTCCTTTCAGTAGGTTTAGAGGGAGAGCTTATTGTAAAAGTAAACTAAGTTGCATTAATCCTCTATACGATATATCGTGAATAGCTTAAAACTTTTTTAAATACTAATAATATTATTTATTCTTTTCTCAAAGAGTTCTATTTTAAAACAAACCAGTAAAGACGTTTCCATAAATACGTTAACGCCTATTTTGACGCTAACTCCTAAGAAAATAGAGATTACAAAAGTTCCAACTAAAATACCTATTTCAGCAAGTGAAGTAATTGAAAATATCCCTATCCCTACGTATAGTATTGAACAAGTACAAGGAGTAAGCGATGCTTAGATTTATCCTAATGCAGCACAGCTAAGTGTTTTAGGAGACACAATTGTTCTGCAAAGCTATGACGATACAACTCAAATAACAAATTGGTATAAAAAAAGAATTAGAGAAACAGGAATGAATGCTGTTTCTTTTGTGTCAACAAATACAAACGGAAATGTTTTAAATAAATTATCTGGTGTTGGTACAGGTCAGAATGTAACTATAGAAATTACAAAATCAGATAATGATCAGCAAGTTAGAATAAGTATAACCCTCAAGTCTTCTTAGCTGCAAAGATTAGGTTTTACGCTTTCCGTTCGATTCTTCTATAAAATCCCTTTGCTATTCTTGACTAGGTTTAGCTAATCTGTTAAAATGACGATTAGTTTGTGGTGGGGATAAACCCACTATTTTTTTAAAAAAAATATGCCAGCAATACAGAGAAGTGAATTTGCATTAGCTTTAAATCAAGTTTCAACCGAAAGGGGAATTGACCCTGAAGTTGTTATGGAAACTGTCAGAAACGCTATTGTTGCAGCATACAGAAAAGATCATCCTGGAATAGAAGTTACAGAATTTACTGCAAGCCTTGATTCTCAGACAGGAGAAGCAAGAATATTTCACAACAAAAAAGACGTTACCCCTCCGGGTTTTGGAAGAATTGCAGCTCAAACCGCAAAGCAAGTAATACTTCAGAAAATTAGAGAAAAAGAGAAGGAAGCAATAATTACTGATTACAGATTAAAAATAGGAACAGTTGCGAACGGAATGCTTTTAAGATTTGCTGGTTCAAATATAATTATTGATATTGGTAAAACAGAAGCAATCATGCCTCCACAAGATCAGATTCAGAATGAAAAATATTACTTGAACCAGAGACTAACTATTTATTTAGCAGAAATAAAAGAAGGATTAAGGGGAGAAGAAATCATTGTTTCAAGATCAGCACCTGGGCTCTTGGAGGGACTTTTTAGAAGAGAAGTTCCTGAAGTTGCTCAAGGAAGCGTTGAAGTAAAAGCTATTGCAAGAGAGGCAGGCGCAAGAAGTAAAATAGCAGTATTTTCTAATCAGTCTGGGATTGATCCTGTTGGAAGCTGTGTTGGTCAAAAAGGAGTAAGAGTGCAAGCTGTTATTCAGGAATTTAATGGGCTTGAGAAAATAGATATTATTCAATGGCAAGATAATCCAAAAAGCTATATTGCACAAGCTCTTTCTCCTGCAAAAAATCTAAAAGTTGAGCTTGATGAAAAAGAAAAAATTGCTCATGTTGCAGTCGCAGAAGATGAGCTTTCTTTGGCAATAGGAAAAGATGGGCAAAACGTAAGGCTTGCTTCAAAATTAACAGGTTACAGAATTGAAATTGAAGGAATGAAAGATGAAAAAGAAAAAGAGGAAAAAAAATCTGAAGACATAAAAGTAGAAGCAAAAGAAAAGAAAACTGAAAAAAAAGAAGAAAAGAAAGAAAAAAAGGTGGTAAAAAAGAAAACAGTAAAAAAAGAAACTAAGAAGAAAGCTTAAACATGGAATTTGCAGTTTTAAATTCTGATCTTAAACTTAGTTATAAAAAAAGATTATGGATGCTAAGAATAAAAACAGTAGTAACGAAAACCTATATCCCCCAGTAATTGCTGTATTAGGACATGTTGATCACGGTAAAACCACGCTTCTAGATTCAATCAGAAAAACAAATATTGCACAACGTGAGCATGGAGGAATTACTCAAAAAATTGGTGCTTCAGAAATAGAAATAAAGCATGAAGGAAAATCAAGAAAAATTACCTTTATAGACACTCCGGGACATGAAGCTTTTTCTAAAATGAGAGGTAGAGGAGTTAAGGCAGCAGATATTGCACTTTTAATAGTTGCATTAAATGATGGTGTTAAACCTCAAACAAAAGAAAGTATAGAGTTACTAAAGAAATCAAAAACTCCTTTTATAGTTGTTTTAACAAAATCAGATCTTCCTGATGTAAATGTTGAAAAAGTAAAACAGCAATTCTTAAAAGAAGAAATAACCCTTGAAAGTTATGGCGGAGATGTTCCTTCAATTGAGGTTTCAGCAAAATCAAATCATAACGTAAAAGAACTTTTAGATTTAATTCTTTTAATCTATGATGTAAATTCTGAAAAGTTTACCTTTTCAGAAAAAAAAGAACTTGAAGCAATAGTTATAGAATCAAAACTTGATCTAAGAGCAGGTCCAAAAGCTACAGTAGTTATAAAAAATGGAACTATTAGAGTAAGAGAAGAAATTTGGGCAGGAAAAATAAAAGCAAAAGTAAGAAGTATTGTAAATGATAAAGGAATTCAATTAAAAGAAGTAACTGTAGGACAGGCAGTAGAGATTTTGGGTTTCGAAGAGACGCCAGAAGTAGGAGAAATTGTTACGGCAAAATTTGAAGAGAAAAAAGAACTTGTTGAAATTCCTTTAGAGATTCAAGAACAAGAACCTCACGAAATTCAAGATGAAATGCCTACTTTTATAATCTGTGCAGATACTTATGGATCCCTGGAAGCTTTAATAGAATCTTTGCCTAAAGAACTTAAGATAGCATCTAGTAAAACAGGAGATATTGAAAGCTCAGACGTATTATATGCAAAATCAATAGGTGCAGTAATTTTAGGGTTTAATATAAAAATAAAACCTGATGTTTTAAAACTTGCTGAAACAGAAAAAGTATTACTTAGAAACTATAGCTTGATTTACGAAATGATACAAGAGGTTGAAGATTTACTAGAGGGTAAGAGACTTGCAATGCTTGAGCAAGTATATGGAAGAGCAAAAGTTCTTGCATCATTCCCTTTTGAAAAAACTAAAGCATTGGGGATAACAGTTTTAGAAGGAAGAATTGCTAAGGGAGACCATGTGAGGCTAATGCGAGGAGAAGAAATTATCGGAGAAAGCCATGTAAATTCTGTAAGAATTGGCAAAGACCCAACCTCTAAAATAGAAAAAGGGCAAGAAGCAGGAATTATAATTTCCCCTCTTCTTGACTTTACTATAGGCGATATGTTAATATGCCATAACTAAAAAATAGGCATATATGGATTCACTTACTTTTAAACAAATTAAAGATTTATTAAGCACAGCAAACACAGTTGCTGTTGTTGTTGGAAAAAATCCGAGCCTTGATGATATGGGTGCTGCCCTCTCTTTGTATTTATCTTTAACCTTAGGAGGAAAATCAGTTATAATCGCAGCTCCTGATCAGCCGATTGTTGAAATATCTAACCTTGTAGGTATAGACAAAGTAAAGAAAACCTTAGGAATGTCAGGTGGAGACTTAGTGGCGTCATTTCCGTATAAAGAAGGAGAAATTGAAAAAGTTTCCTATACTCTTGAAAATGAACTCTTAAATATTATTGTAAAAGCAGGTCCCCAAGGACTTAATTTTTCCCAAAAAGATGTTAAATTTACAAGTGGATCTTCAAGTAAACCAGCCATTTTATTTATAGTAGGAACTCCAAAGCTTTCCGACCTAAGCTCAATTTTTGATGTTGCAGATCTTAAAGACACAAAAGTTATAAATATTGACAATAAATCTGAAAATCAGGGTTTTGGAGATATTGCCGTAGTAGATTCAAAATCTTCTTCGGTTTCAGAAATTATTTCAAATTTAATTCTATTTTTAGGTTTACCAATGGATCAGGATATTTCTCAAAATCTTTTGTCAGGAATATCATTTGCAACAAGTGATTTCCAAGATCCTGAAACAAGCTATCTTGCGTTTGAGATGGCAGGAGCACTAATTAGAAATGGAGCAAGAAGAATATCTTTAGTAAGACAAAGATCAACAAATTTTGAATCACTACAAACTATACAAGCTCCCCAACAGCAGGTATCACAACTATCTCAGCAACAACCAGTTCAGCAGTTTCAGCAAACTTCTAAACAGCAAGCAACACAGAGTTCAGCTGATGTAATGGAAAGACTTAGAAAACAGATTGCTGAATCTCAAAGAAGACAGGAGGAAAAGGGAAGTAATCAGCCGGAAATAGCACCTACTGTTAAGAAAACAAACGAAACAGTTCCAATAGAACAAGTAGAAAAAGAAAAACAAATCGAGAATCCTCCCGAAGATTGGCTTGCCCCAAAAATCTACAAAGGCTCCACAAATTTTTAAATGATTGAAAATTTTAAAAATAACTGTTATAATACTAAAATAAAGAGAATCAATTATAAGATTTCAATTAAATAAATATATTAGATATGCCGCTTAGTACCACTCAGAAGCAAAACATTATTAAAGAGTTTCAAACTGTAAAGGGCGATACGGGGAGTCCTGAAGTTCAGGTTGCTCTTTTATCAACCAGAATAACAAAACTTACAGATCATTTAAAAGCACATGATCATGATAATCATTCAAGACGTGGACTTTTATCGATGATTGCAAAAAGAAGAAGACTTCTTAGTTTCTTAAAAAAAGTGGACGCAAAGCGCTCCTCTGAAATCGAGAAAAAGATAGGATTAAAAGTAAAATAAATGAAGAAAACCTCAGTAGAACTGGAATTATCGGGTAAAAAAATAACTTTTGAAACAGGTGAGTTGGCAATTCAAGCCACATCTTCTATTTTAGCAAGAATGGGTGATACCATGATATTAGCAACTGTTACAGAAGGAAAGCTAAGAGAAGATATTGACTATTTTCCTCTTACTGTTGAATACGTTGAAAGACTTTATGCAGGTGGAAGAATCAAAGGAAGCAGATGGGTAAAAAGAGAAGGAAGACCATCAGATGATGCTATTTTAACCGCAAGACTTATTGATAGATCAATTAGACCCCTTTTTCCAAAAGAATTCAAAAAAGAAGTTCAGATAATTGTGACAGTTTTATCAGTTGATGGAGAAAACGAGCCAGATATTTTAGCAATTAATGCAGTTTCAGCAGCGCTCTCTATATCAAAAATCCCTTGGAATGGTCCAGTTGCCGCAGTAAGAATAGGTTTTGTGAAAGAACCAAATAATGGTAGTTTTGAATACGTTGTTAACCCTGGGAATGCTGAATCAGAGTTCTCAGAATTAGATTTAATTGCAACTCAAACTAAAGAAAAGACTTTAATGCTTGAAGCAGGTTCAAATCAAATTTCAGAAGATAAAATTCTTGAAGCAATTAAGAAAGCACATGAAGAAAATAAAAAGATCATTGAATTTATAGAAAAACTTACTAAGGAAATAGGAGTAAAAAAGGAAGTTGTTAATTTTGATCAAAAATTTGAAGAGGCAAAAAAACTAATTCAAAAATCATATAAAGAAGAAGCAGTAGCGCTTCTTAAAGAAAGACTTAGCAAGGAATCAAATGGAAACGGAGCAGGAGATTTAGTAGATGAGATTTTTGAAAGAGAACAGTCTACAAATTCTGATTTTTCATTAGATAAAAAAAATATCGCAAAAGCAATAGAATATGTTTTGTTTACAAGTATTAGGGAAAATATTCTTAAAAAAGGATTAAGACCAGATGGAAGGAAAATGGATCAAATAAGAGAAATTTCTTGCCGTGTTTCAATTTTACCAAGAACTCATGGATCTGGAATTTTTCAGAGAGGTCAAACACAAGGGCTTACGGTTGCAACATTAGGATCTCCAAGACTAGAACAATTAATTGAATCAGCAGAGGGAGAAGAGTCAAAAAAATATATTCATCATTATTCTATGCCTCCATATTCTGTAGGAGAGACAGGAAGAATGGGTTTTTCTTCAAGGAGAGAAATTGGACACGGAGCTTTAGCAGAAAGAGCACTTAAGCCTGTTATTCCTGATCAGATTAAATTTCCTTATACAATAAGAGTTGTTTCTGAAATTCTTTCTTCGAATGGATCAACATCTATGGCTGCAACTTGCGGATCAACGCTTGCCTTAATGGACGCTGGTGTCCCAATTAAAAATCCTATTGCAGGAATTGCGATAGGGCTTATGACTTCTGATGAAAAATACCAGATACTAACTGATATTTTAGGATTGGAAGATTTCTCAGGAGATATGGACTTTAAAGTTGCTGGTTCAAAAGATGGTATTACAGCAATTCAATTAGACGTTAAAATTGCAGGTATAACTATTGATCAAGCCAAAGAAGCTTTAGAAAAAGCAAAAATTGCTCGATTGTTTATTTTAGAAAAAATGCTTTCAGTTATGCCTCAAGCAAGAGAAGAAGTTTCAGAATATGCACCAAAGATTGAAATGGTTAAAATCCCAGTTGAAAAAATAGGAGAAGTTATTGGTCCGGGAGGAAAAGTTATTAAAAATATTATTGCAATGACAGGTGCAACAGTAGATGTTGAAGATGATGGATCAGTGGCAATTTCGGGAACTTCTGAAGAGGCAGTACGAAAAGCAGTAGATTGGGTTAAGAATCTAGTTCGCGAGATAACTTCTGGTGAAATTTTTGAAGGAGAAGTAAAAAGAATTCTACCTTTTGGAGCATTTGTAGAAATTTTACCAGGTAAAGAAGGAATGGTTCATGTTTCTAAAATGTCTTCAGAGTTTGTAAAAGACCCAAATGAAATAGTATCGATTGGACAAAAGGTGAAAGTAAGAGTAATTGAAATTGATGACCAAGGTAGAATTAATCTTTCTATGTTGTTTGGGGAAAATGCAGACGGGGGAAATAAAGGAAGAGAAAAAAGCGGTACTGAAGAAAACTCTTCACAAAAAGAAGAAGGATCTTCACAAAAAGTGCAAAGTGATCATCCCCTAGCAATGCAATTTAGACGTGAACGAGAAAAAGAATGGCATGCAAAAAATATGGGAGGAAGACAAGTTAGGCCACAGAGTGGAGTATCACGTTATAACAGGAAGCCACGTTAATTTTAAAATAGCGAATAGCTATTTTCTATTTATCTCCTAATTGTTGTATTATAGATATATGGATCAAACAGGTTCTTTAGAAATTCAAGTGCAAAAACTTGAAGAAAAAATAAAAGTAGCAAATTTACCTCCAGAGCTTTTGGAAAAAGTTAATGGCATGCTTTCTATGTTAAAAGCAGGTCTTAAAGCAGGAGGGGCAACTTTTATAAATTTTGAGAGTGCTGCAAAATATATAGACTGGATATGTGCGCTTCCCTTTACAAAAGAAACAAAAGATCTCTTAGATATAAACGCAGCAAAACAGATTTTAGATAAAAATCATTATGGACTTGAAAGTGTCAAAAATAGAATTTTGGAGTATCTTTCTTCAATAATGCTTAATTTAAAAACTAATCAGGGTCAGGATATGACAATTAGAGCGCCTATACTTTGTCTAATTGGTCTTGTTGGAACTGGTAAGACAACACTTGCTTATTCTATTGCCGAAGCAATGGGAAGAAAATTTGAAAGAATTCCTTTTGGAGGAATGGGAGATGCAAAAATCTTACGTGGTCAGTCTCGCGCTCTTGCTGAAGCAGAGCCAGGCGCGATTGTTAAAAAAATTGTTCATGCACAAAGTAAAAATTCAGTAATTCTTCTTGATGAGCTTGATAGAGTAACTGAAGCTGCAAGAGCAGATATAATGGGTGTTTTAGTTGAACTCTTAGATCCTGAACAAAATAAAGCATTTACAGATCATTACATTGATTACCCTTTTGATTTATCTCACTCTTTATTTATTACAACTGCAAATAACACAACTAATATTTCAACAGCAGCTCTAGATAGACTTGAAATAATTCAAATGCCATCCTATACAGATGAGGAAAAAACAGTTATCGCAAAGACATATCTTTTTCCAAAGATTAGAAAAGTATCTGGTCTTTCTGATAATCAGCTTTTAATTGATGATACTTTATGGCCAAATATTATAAGACCATTGGGTTTTGATTCAGGAATTAGAAGTCTTGAGCGAACAATTGAAGGGATTTGTAGAAAAACAGCAAAACTTATTATTGAAGGAAAAGTAGGGCAAGATGCTCAAGTTCATGTAACGGCTGAGAATTTAAAGCAGTTCCTAGCAACTTAAATAAAAATTATGAATGAAATAAAATTTATACCATTAGGTGGATCAGGGGACGTGACTAAAAACATGTATCTTTATGAATCTGAAACAGAAATATTAATAGTTGACTGTGGAATTGGTTTTGCAGACGAGACTGTTCTTGGTGTGGATTTACTGCTTCCTGATATTTCCTATTTATTACAAACTAAAAAAAAGATTGTTGGAATGATTCTATCTCATGGACACGAAGATCATATCGGTGCATTACCTTTTATTCTTCCTCAGCTTCCTTCTTTCCCAATTTTCGCCAGCCCATTAACTGCAGCGTTTGCAAATGGAAAACTTGAAGAATTTAAATCCCCTATTCGAGTAAAAACAGTTGATTTTGATGGAGGAGATGTTTCCTTAGGGGGATTTAGAATTTCTTTTATAAGAGTAACTCATTCTATCCCTGATGCTTCAAATCTTTTTATAAGAACTCAGGCAGGAAACTTTTATCATGGCAGTGATTATAAGTTTGACTTAACACCTTTTGATAAAAAACCTGTTGATTTTGCCAAAATAGCAAAATGTGCAACTGAGGGCGTTTTATGTTTAATGTCAGACGCATTAGGTGCTGAAAGAGAGGGGCATACTCCTTCAGAAAGAAAACTTGAAGAAAGTATTGAAATGGAAATGCGGAAATGTGAAGGAAAATTTATTCTAACAACTTACAGTTCAAACATTTCAAGATTAAACCAAGCAGTTATTGCTGCCCAGAGAACTGGTAGGAAGATTTGTTTCGTAGGAAGATCATTAATACGAGCAAAAGACATTGCAGAAAAATTAGGATATATGAGTTTTCCAAGAAATTTTGTAATTACTGCTGATCAAATAAAAAATTATAAAGATCGCGATCTTTGCTTAGTAGTTGCTGGAAGTCAGGGCCAGGAAAATTCTTCCATGACAAGAGTTGCTAATAATGAACACAGATTTGTTAAATTAAATTCAGGAGATGTGGTAGTTTTTTCAGCAGATCCAATTCCAGGAAATGAAATTTCCATAAACGCAGTAATTGATGCAATTTCAAGAACAGGAGCAAGGGTGGTGTATTCTGAAATAAGTGATAGTTTTCATGTTTCAGGACATGGTTCATCACAAGAAACACTTTTGTTAATGGCTTTAACTAATCCTAGGTCTACTGTTCCAATTGGTGGGACGTATAGACAAATGGTTGCCTATAAGAATCTTGCTAAATTACATGGACTTTTAGAAGAAGACATTTTTCTACCAGAAGATGGGCAAGAAGTTGTATTTTTAAATGGGAAAGGAAAACTAGGGAGAAAAATTCAATTAAAAACAGTATATGTGGATGAGATTTCAGGAGCAGAAGTTGAGCAATTTGTTCTTCGCGACAGGCAAAAGATTGCACAAGAAGGAGTGGTTATAGTAATGATAGAAGTTGATGCATCAACAGGACAAATTGTAGAAAATCCAAATATTATTGCAAGAGGTTTTTCATCAGACGAAGCAAGAATTCTTAGTAGAAACTTAAGTCAAGAATTAAAAAAAGAGTTTCAACAAAGAAAGGGAGCAGTTAAAGATTGGATAAGAATAAGAAAAATAACTGGAAAAATTTCTGAAGCATATATCTACAAAAACTTTAAAAAACATCCCCTGGTTCTTCCTGTTGTTGTTGAAGTTTAGTCAAAAATAGATAAATAGGAAATTTTGAAAACATCTGGTAAGATTTAATAAACTATTCTGAACAGTAATCTGAAATGAAAAAAATCATTTTTTTATTTGCAATATTTTTCTTTGTTTTTAAACCTTCTTTTGTTTTTGCTGAGGTAATTCACTCTTTTGATGTTTCAATAACTGCAAAAAGCAATGGACAGATGGATATTATAGAAACGATTAATTATGATTTTGAAAATTTAGAAAGACATGGACTTTATAGATTTATTCCCTTGTATGCTAAAGTAGGTGGTTGGTATAGAATAATTGAAATTGAGAATGTAAGAGTTGAAAAAGACGGAAGTAATGAAAATTTTAAGAAAACAAAAAGTGCAAATCAAGTTGAAATTAAAATAGGAAATGCGAATAGAATAATTACGGGAAATCATATTTATAAAATTTATTATACAGTTAAAAACGGAATTGGTAGTAATTTTTCAGATCATGACGAAATCTACTGGAACATAACTGGAAATAAATGGGAGATAGTTATTGAGAGGGCAAGTGCAGAAATAATTACAGACTCTAGTACAAAAAAAGAAAAAACAATTTGTTTTACTGGAACTTTTTCATCAAAAGAGAAGAATTGTGATATTCAAGAAGGTATTGCATCTACCTTGGAACCTCTTAATATAAATGAGGGGTTAACAGTGGTTTCTGTATATCCCGTAAATACTTTTCCAAAAAGTATATTATCAAAAAATCCTCCAGAAAATTTTGGAGATAAGCTCTTTAATTCTATTTATAAAAATTACTATTTAATACTTATTTTTCTAAATCTTATGCTAGCTCCATTTTTAATTTTTAGGTACCGAAAAAATAAAAATAAAAAAAGATTTGGTAAGCTTAGTGTTAATTTTGATATTCCTAAAGATGAAAAAAATCAAAGAATTATTCCTGCTTTATCTGGAATTATTGACACCGCTAAGCTTGAGAAAGACGACATCATAGCAACGATATTTGACTTAGCAATAAGAAAATATATCAAGCTTGAAGAAAAAAATAAACAATCAAAAATATTAGGAATTATTGATACGAGTAGCAAGGAACAAGTTGTTAGAAAACTCAGAAAAGATGATAAAGATTTAACAGAGTTTGAGAAAATACTAATCAATAGACTATTTGAAGATGGAGATAGTGTAAAAATTAATGATCTAAAAGTAGATTTTTATAAAACATTTTTAAAATTAGAAAAAGAAGCTTTCAATACTTTAGTTGAAAGAAAATATTACACAAAAAATCCTAAAATACAAAAGAGATTACTGATAATGGCAGCGCTTTTTAGTATTTTTTCTTTAAATTTTTTTCTTTCTGGGGTTTTATTCTTTTTAGCAAAAAAATTAATAGGAAGAACTTCTTTAGGAGATGAAATAGATTTTAAAATTGATGGTTTAAAGTTATTCTTAAAGTCAATGGATAGAAATTATAAATGGCAAGCAGAAAGATTTTATATTGTTGAACAAATGATTCCTTATGCAATGGCGCTTGGATATATTGAAAGATTTATGGAACAGTTAAAAATAATTAAGCCTGATTATAATCCAACTTGGTATCATGGCTACTCAGGTGGATTTTATGTAGGTTATTCAGGGTTTTATTCTTCAATGACAACTAATATGACAAGTTCTTCTTCAAGTGGTGCATCAAGTGGATTCTCTGGAGGAGGTGGAGGAGGCGGAGGAGGCGGAAGCTGGTAGCTAAATTATTGATTTAAAGCTTCTTCGCAAGCAGCTTTGGATTCTGCATCTGGTAACTTATCACAAGGAGATCCCTCTATTTTATTAATTGCATCTGTTTCAGAAGGAGTAGTTTTTGGCATCATTAAGTCTGTCAAGTCAGAAAACTTTATATTTGAAGGAGGGGTAAACTTTGAATTATCAACTGTCCAGTTAGAGCACTTATAATCTACTTCTTTATTTAAATCCATTGTTTGATTTTTTACAGTTGAGTTCTCCTTACTATTTGACGCAGAAGTTTCTTCTGTGCCCAAATCAGCTTTCATTTTTATTCCCTGATCCATTTCAGAAGACCATATGTATGAAAATTCTTCATCTTGAATAAAATGACTCTTAACTGTCTTTCCTTCTACTTGGCTTGTAAAGTCTCCTCTAATTTTTTTACCTGTAACATAAACAGTTCCCGTGCCATTGTTTTCAGCACTGTTTATCGCACATTTAACATTTTTCCCAGCACCAAAAAGATTCTTAATTGTTCCTTTGACCATTTCTCCTGCAGTTTGATTGCTTTTGTCCATAGAATTTGTTTTATTTTCAGAGGTGTTTGAAGATTTTCCAAGGTTTAGATATAAAGCACTACCAAGGAGAGCAAGAATAATGATTACTACTATGATTAGACCTTTACTCTTAAACATCTAGTTTAAAAAGTATAGACATTTTTTTTTAAATAGTCAATAGACGTGAGTAAAAATAATTATTATTGACAGGTAATATATAATATATATATGTCGAAAAAAGTTTTTACGAAAGAAAAAGCAAAAGAAATAGGAGAAAAGCTAGGAGTTGATTGGAGTTTGTTTGATGTTGAGCAATTTAGGCGTGGAATGGATGTAGAACTTGAGCATGGAACAGTAGATTCAAATACAAATGTTACAAATGATGACCCTCTAATGACTGGAAAAATTGCCCTTGCACATTTAAACGAAATTCGAGACTATTATACACGTTTAGATAAAATGGAAGAAGAAGGAGAAGCTTTTTGGGATAAACAAAAAAAGATAACTTAACTTCCAAATCTCCCTTTTTAATATTATTGAGAATGCCTTGATAATAAGATAGACTTGTAGTAGGTATACCAAGTGTATATAATATTTTTATGGCTAAAAAAAGAGCATATCGCAAACGTAGACCAGGGTTAAAATTAAAGTTAAAAAAAAATACGGTTTATTCTCTTTTTTCTTTTGGTTTAATTTTAGCTGGACTTATTTGCTATTTATCTTTTACTAGAAATGGAAGCTCATTTATAATTTTAAATGACACCTTAATTTCATATTTTGGATTTTCTGCATATCTTTTTCCGCTTTCTCTAATCCTTCTAGGGTTTTTCTTTCTAAGACTTAAAATGTTTATCTCAAAACCTAATGTTGCACTAGGGTTTATTCTCTTTTTTCTTTCTACTGACGCTATCTTAAGAGGAGGGATTATTGGTCTTTATCTTTTTCAGGTAATTGCTGAAATATTAACTTCAATCGGTGCTTATCTTGTTTACTTATTTGGAGTATTGGTTGGTCTAATTGTACTTTTTGATACATCTATTGATCAATTAATAAATGGAATAAGTTATACACTTACCAATATAAAAAGATTACTTCCAAGTATGCTTATGAATTATTTTAAAAAAGATAAAATGGCAACACTTAAAAATAAGCAGATGACAATTAGAGGAATGGATAAAAACTTTCCAGCAATTCAAAATATCAAAGATCCCGCAAGTACTTTGATTAAAAAAGATTCTCCTCTTATTGCAGATAAGCTTGTAGCAAATACTTTAGGGAAAAACGTTTTATGGGAATATCCTCCGCTTAGTCTCTTATCTGATGCTTCTGCTCAAAAAGCAGAAAGAGGAGATATAAAAAAAACAGCAAGTGTTATCGAAAGAACATTGCAGAGTTTTGGAATAGGTGCAAAAGTTGTAGAAGTTAATTTAGGCCCTGCAGTTACGCAGTTTGCAATGGAGATTGCTTTGGGAACAAAAGTTTCCAAAATTACTTCTCTTGCTAATGATTTGGCTTTGGCAACAGAAGCACCGACTGGTCAAATCAGAATTGAAGCACCAATTCCGGGAAGAAATTTAGTTGGAATTGAAATTCCAAATAGAGGACTTGAAGTCGTTCCTTTAAAGACTATGCTTGCATCAGATATTATGAGAAAAAATAAGTCTAAACTAACGGTTTCTCTTGGGCTTGATGTATCAGGAGAGCCTTTGATTGCGGATATTGCTAAAATGCCTCATGTTTTGATTGCCGGAACTACGGGGTCTGGAAAATCGGTAATGATGAATACTTTTATATCTTCACTTTTGTTTAGAGCATCTCCTGACGAATTAAAACTTATCTTAATTGATCCTAAAAGAGTTGAACTTACAGGATATAACGGAATTCCTCACCTGATGACGCCGGTAATTGTTGAAGTGGAAAAGATTTTAGCAGCACTTAACTGGGCGATTGCTGAGATGGATAGAAGATATAAAACGTTTGCTGACAGTGGAGTAAAAAATATCGATTCATATAACGAGCTTTCTGGTTTTCAAGCACTCCCATATATAGTTATCTTTATTGATGAACTTGCAGATCTTATGTCTTTTGCACCAGTTGCAGTTGAAGACGCTATTGCAAGACTTGCACAAATGGCAAGAGCAACAGGTATTCATTTGGTTGTTGCAACACAAAGACCATCTGTCGATGTTATAACGGGTCTTATTAAGGCAAATATTCCCTGTAGGATTGCGTTTAATGTTTCATCGATGATTGATTCAAGAGTAATTTTGGATACACCTGGTGCAGAAAAACTATTAGGAAGAGGAGATATGTTATACATTCCACCAGACCAGGCAAAACCTACTCGTATTCAGGGAGCTTTTATTTCCGAAAAAGAAGTAAGAAAATTAGTTGATAATCTAAAGGCAAAGAATTTCCCTGTGGAATACACAGAAGATGTTACTTCTCAACCAATTATGCTTAAGAGAGGGCTGCCTTCCACGGGAGCTGATGGAAGAGATGCTCTTTTTGAAGAAGCAATTAGAATTATTTGTGAATATGATAAAGCTTCTGCTTCACTTCTTCAAAGAAGACTTTCTATTGGTTATTCAAGGGCAGCTAGAATATTAGATCAATTAGAAGCAGAAGGTGTTGTTGGAAGAGCAGAAGGTTCCAAGCCAAGAGATGTACTAGTTAAAAACGTAGATGAATTTTTAGCTAGCACTGCAGAACAGGCTTAAAATGATTAAAGCAGGACAAAGGCTTCAGGATATAAGACTTGAAAAAGGATTAAGTCTTGAAGAGGTTGCACAGAAGACTAAAATTAGGGCAAATTTTCTAGCCGCAATAGAAAAAGGAGATTATTCAAAACTTCCTTCAGTTGCTTATGCTCAGGGATTTGTTAGAAATTATGCAAGCTTTTTAAAACTTCCCGAAAAAGAAATACTTGCTTTATTTAGAAGAGAATTTGATGAAAAAAAACATTACCATGTATTACCACATGGTTTTACAAAAAATAAAGAATATTCCCCTTCTAAAATAAGGATTAGGCAATCAGCTATCTTAATATTTTTAATATTTGCGATAGTATTAGGATTTATAGGTTATCAATACAGATCTGCTTTTTTTGGTCCTTCGGTTTATATAATAAATCCTGAAGATAATGCAGTTGTTAATTCAAAAAGAGTAACTATTTTAGGAAAGACTGATCCTAATGCAACAGTAATGGTTGAGGAATTTTCTGTTTCAGTTGATACTAATGGAGAATTTAAGAAGGTAATAAATGTTTTTCCTGGAAAAACAACGATTGTAATAAAAGTAACAAATAAGTTTGGAAGAGAAACTGTTGTAAGAAAAATAATTCAAGCAAAATAAAACCCTTGACATAAATTCCTATTTAAGCTAAGTTAGTTATATGATAGATCCTGCTCAAATTGCACTATTTTTAGTAATTTTAATTTTAACAGTTCTTCTAATAATATTAGGAGTACAGGTCTTCTATATTCTTCGAGAATTAAGGCAAACATTAAGAAAAGCAAATAAAGTCCTTGATGATACAGGGGAAATTACAGAAAGTGTTTCAGGACCAATTTCATCTCTTTCGACTCTTGTTACAGGACTTAAAACAGGAGCAACTATTGCTAAATATTTTAAGAAAAAAGAGAATTCAAAATAACTGCCTTATGCAAAACAATGGTTCCCGTCATCATGAAAGTAAGTTTTTTAACGGCTTTTTATTAGGATTAATAGTAGGAGGAGCTATTGTATTTCTTCTTGCAACAAAAAAAGGTAAAAAAATCTTAAAGCTAATCTCAGAAGAAGGCTTAGATAATCTCTCAAATATACTTGAAAAATATGAAGAGAAGGACGAAGAAAAAACAAAAAGCAAAGAAAAAGTAAAAATCGCAAAAATTTTAGATCAAAAAGATCAAGGAGATGAAATAGAGGAGACAGAAGAGTTTGAAGAAGAAGTTAGTAAAGAAGAGGAAGAAGAGAAAAAACCTAGAAAAGCCCGCAGGTTCTTCAAGCGAAGTAAGTAGTAATAATGATAAGTTACTTTAAGAAAGAATATAACATAGACAAGATAGGAGATATCTTATGGTCGCACGCAGTAAATAGCAGAGAAAAACTTTCAAGATATATTAATAATCCTCTAGCCATGATTTTGGAGTCTGACATTAGAATATTCCCAGAAGGAGAAATCATATGCGCTCATCCTCCTCAGACAGATAGTGATTTAACAGCAGAAGAGTTAATTAGAAAGCTTAAAAGCTCAAGGCAAGGATTAAAACTTGATTTAAAAGATCCGGAAGTAGTTATACCAATATTAAAAATTCTAGATGAAATAAAACTATCTCAACCAGTAATAATTAACGGTGATATTTTACAAGGGAACGGAGCTTCTTCTTCTAAATTTAATCCAAAAGACTTTATTGCGCTTTGTAGAAAATTTTACCCAGATGGAATTTTATCATTGGGGTGGACAACAGTTTCTGATCCTAATCTTCCTTATACTTTTGATAATGTTTCAGAAATGCTTAAACTTTGTAATGGGCTAAGTCAGGTAATATTTTCAATTCGTGCATGCTTACTTCCTGCAAGTTGGCAGGCATTAAAACCACTTATGGAAAAGAAAGATTTTACTTTAAGTATTTGGAATAACGAACCTATTGATACAGAACTTAAAAATTGGATAAAAAACAATACAGATTCTAAGAGAACTTTTTACGATTTTATAAATGAAGATAAGGATCCATTAAGACTTTGGTAAATCTATTTTAAAAGATTAATTTATAATCCATAGTTTCTAATATTTGCATTGTGTTCCTCAATTGTTTTTGCATAGCGATTTATTCCGTTTACATCTGAGATGTAGAATAGGTAATCGGTTTTGGAAGGATTAAGCGCTGCTTTAAGACTGGCAATACCAGGATTTGAGATAGGAGCAGGTGGAAGACCTGGATTATTGTAAGTATTATAAGGAGAGTTAATTTGCTTATCTGCATTTGTTAAAGATTTCTTCCACCATCTTTTTTCATTAGGTTGGTATCCAAGCATATATTGAAGAGTAGCGTCAATATCAAGTTTCATACCAATATTAAGTCTATTATAAATTACGCTTGCGACTAATGATCTATCTTTATCCATTTTTGCTTCACGTTCAACAAGAGAGGCAAGGATTACAGTTTGAACATCTGTTAAGTTAGTTGTTTTTTCATTTATAACACTATTAAATTTATTATCAAAATTATTTTTCATGATAGAAATAATGAGGTCAATGTCAACATCTTTTGGAAAAAGATAAGTATCTGGGAATAGATAGCCTTCATTTTCGCTAAGCTTATTAATCCAAGTGTTGTCATAAGTAGGAAGTTTTTCTTTAAGAATTGCTGCAACTTCTTCTGCTCTTTTTCCCTCAGGTATCGTTACCCAAACGTCTAATGTTCCATGAGTAAGGTTTTCAGCAATTTCTTTTGCTGACATAGAAGGACTTAATCTAAAGTCTCCAGCTTCAATTTTTTTGTCATAACCATATCTTTTGGTGACGATAAAAAAAACAATGGAGTCCTTAATCAGTCCCTCAGTCTTAAGATTAGAAGAAATTTCTCGAACACCTTGTCCTTTTTCAATTACAAATATTTTTTGACTTTTGTCTTGTAGATTAACAGGGAGATTATTATTTTTCCACCAAAGTATAGCTGTAAGAGAAATTACTATTATTAACGCTAATGCTATAACTATTCTTTTCATTCCAAATTAGTGATCGGAAGGTTTTTGATTGTGTCTTTTCCTTCTTTTAGATTATACACGCTTTGACTATATAAAGTACATATAGTCTCTCCTTTTTTAGCTTTTTCGTTAAGCTTTTTATTTAGATAAATCCCAGCCGCTTTTTCAGTAGGCGCTCCAAGAATTTTTGCAACACTTGTAATATTTTTGATATTAAATTCTTTAACGATTCCGCTTCTTACAGCGCTAACTTTATATGTATATTTTCCAGGTTTAAGTTTTTCACTATCAATATTTGGATTTCCACCTTGTGCTTTTACAATCTCTTGAAATTTTTTAAAAGCTTTTCCTGTTTTAAGGATTGAAGTCGCCCAGCCAAATGCATTTCCATAATGTGTTTTAACACCTTCTCTTAATTTCTTAGAAGAGTCTTTTAAGCATAATTCTAAAAGTGTTCCTGCAATATTTAAACTTCTTATTTCTAAATCAACTGGTTTATTTTTCTTTTGTTGTAAAACTCTTAAAGCTTCTTGAATTTCTAAAATAGGACCTATTCCTCTGCCTGCAGGTTCTTCTGTTTTATGAATCATTACTTTGATTTTTATTTTAAATTCTTTTGCTAAGAATATAAACTTATCTTTAATAATCTCAGCATCATGTAAAGTATGTACCTTAACTGTTTTTCCATATGGAAGGTCAATAACTACATGGGTTGCGCCAAAAGCTATTTTTTTAGCCATAATTGATACTAAAACTTTATCGTAACTTTCAAACAAAAGTGGTTTCTCAACTTGAATTAGAATATCATCTGCAGGAGCAAGGTTAAAGCTTCCTCCCCAAACGATACAACCGTTGGTTTTTCTGACAACTTCATATATCTTTTTTTTGTTAAGAATAACTGGAGCAAGTACTTCCATGTCATCCGCAGTTCCATCTGGTGAAGTAATTGCTCTTGAAGAGCTTTTAGGTATTTTAAAACCTGCTGCTGCAATAATTGCAACAATAATTGGTGTAGTTCTTGTTCCCGGAATGCCTCCTATAGAGTGTTTATCTGCAACAATTCCATTAAAGTGTAATTTCTCTCCAGTCTCAACCATTGCTTTTGTTAGATAGAAAAGTTCTCTATCTGTAAAGCCTTTAGAATAACCAGATGCTGCAAAATAGGTAGTTAAAATATCGCCAAGTTCTTCTTTTGAAATTTGATTCATGATGGCAAATATTTCTTTGTAGCTAAGTCTTTTTCCGACTAATTTTTTTTGAATTGCACTTAAAGCTAAGATTTTTTCATCCATAATTATCTTCCTTTTAATTGGTCTATTGCTAAAGAAATAATACTTTTTAAAAAGTGTAAAAGAGCATAAATAAGAGTATTTATTGTTCTGTAAACAGTTGGCCAAATTTGTATTAAGAATTTTTTAAAAATTTTTTCATTCATAATTAAACTTTATCAAGTTTTGCCTTTATTACAAGTCTTTTCCAGGTAGTTCCTGGAGGAGTGCATGTTACAAGTGTAAGATATGAATCATCAAATCTTTGTTCAAACATAGAGATATCTGAAGTATCCACAACTGAAATATTGTATATTTTATAGATAAAGGTAAGTTTTGAAACCTCTACTTGTATTTCGTCTCCAACTCGAAGTTCATGAAGAGTTGCAAAAATAGTTTTGTAATCTTTGGGATTAAACCATTGAGGAAGAGTTGAATGTCCAAAAATCACAGCTGTCCCTTTTTGCGGAGGAATTGCAGTTCCTCCATAATTTACTAAATGGGCGGAAAGATTAGTATCAATTGTTGAAACAACAGCATCTTTAATTTCTAATTTTTGAATATTTAAAGCATAAGCTTGGATATCTTGATGTTGTTTTTGAAATTTTATATTCGGAAACCAGTTTTCGGCATTCGTGTAATCTGTTTGAGAAAAAACATTTGATGCTTGACTAATAAAACTGGTAATAAGTGAGCTGTTTAAGACAGTTGTTTTAGGAATTGGTGTTGCTAACTCTTGACTGGTAAAGGCATTTGCAAAATATACTTGCCAGGATATTAAAGGAAAGAAAATGTAGATTACAATAAATCCACCAACGGTAATCATGAGAAAGCTTATTAATCTTGATGTTTTTTTAAAATTTAAGGAAGATTTTTTATAATATTTAGCCATTAATATCCAAAGTAATTTTTATTTTATTAGGATCTCTAGGCAGGAACTTTGGTATTAAAGGAAGTCTTGGAAAAAGACTAATTGTAGTATTTGTTACTTGTGGAAAGTTTTTAAACATATTTTCTGCATCTGAGATAGATTTTCCACTAACTTCTTTAATCATCTTTTCTTGATCAATTTCAGGCATAAGTGTTGCCTTAATGTTTAAGTTTGCAGAGATAGCATCATCTCCATCTTTTTTACTATCCTTTACTTCTACATCGATATTGTCTTTGCTAATGATAAGTCCTTGTGGAATTTTACTTTTTAAAAGTAATTCTGCAAAAGAAACAAGATCATCTTTTTTATAAGAAAGAGCTTGATAATTCACGGTTCCTTTAATAGTTAATTTATCAGCTTCTTCATCTATGTCTTTACTTAAATCTTTTTTAGAAACTAAAGCGTCTACAAAAACTGGAAGAAGTATTTTATCTTCAGAAATTTTATTATTTAATTCTTCCTTTGCCTTATCCTCAAGTTCTTTTATTAAGTCATTCTCAGCACGAACTACATCTTCTTTTGATACAACAGTTACTTCTTTTTTGTCTCCTCCTGAAAATGGATCGTCATTTTTCCCAATAATGTCTCCTGTGCTAAGGTTTGCAACTGAAAATTTTGTACCTGCGGGAAGATTATATTCTTTTCCTATTTCTCCTGCGGTAACTTCAATAGTTGCTGTAGTTGGCTGAGCGCTTGCATCTGCAGATGCAGATGCAATATTAACAGAATCATCTACTGTAAACTGAATATCATTTGGTGCGCCTATCACAGTTCCTGATTTAATAGTTGTTTCTTTTGTAAAGCGACTATAGAGAGTTATTTTTCCTTTTGCTTTTTCTCCTACTTCTTTTTTGCCGCTAACTGTTATAGTAGTCGATCCGTCTTCTGAGATTGTTGTGAAAACACCCGCAATAATATTTTTGGAAACATCTGTTTTAGAAGAAGTAGAAAATGTTGCAGACTGTTTTATTTCTTCTATTTTTGGATCAATACTTAAAATAATATTTGCTCTTAAGGCAAAAAGATAATAAATAAAGAATATAATTAAAAGAATTATAATAATACCGGGAATTAAAAACATTTTATTTCCACGAATTATAGGAAAAAGATTAATGATAGATCTCGTTATTTCTTTTAAGCTTGCAAAAACAGATTCTTTTATAAAAGAAATACTTGATAAAAAGTTTGGATGAGAGCTTTTTCTAGTGTCTTCTTCTGTAAATTCCGGAAAAGGTTTTCTAGTGTCTTCTTCTAAGACAGCGGTCTTAGGTTCTTCTCTTTTTTCATCTTTTATAGTGCTAATTGTTTCAACTTTTAATTCTTCATCGTCTTTTTTCTCTTCGATTAAATTATCTTTTGCAATATCTTTTTCTCCAAAACCAAAGTGATTTGCAGGAAAGGCCTTTTCTTCGTAGATTTTGTCTTCTATTGTTTTCTCTTCTTCTGGGAGTTTTTCTACCTCTTTTATCTCCTCTGGTTTTATCATTTCCTGTTTAGTTAATTCAGGAATATCATCTGCTTTTTTATATTCCATTATTCCTGGAGAAACAGCAAGACCCATCTGTTTTGCAGCACCATTTATAACTGCCTTAATATCATAATTTGAAGCAAGTGTTAAGATTTGAGGAAGGTGAAGAAATGATAAGCTCTTACTCCACTGGTGTTTTATAAACTCCTGAGAAAGTTCTTTCTCTTGATCTGTAAAAATAATTACCCTTGAGGGAAGAATTTCTGGAACTTCAAAGTGTTTAAGAAGTGTATCTACAGTAAAGCTTGCTGATTCATGAATTTTTGATGCTTTTGCCTCCAGGATTTTACTTGCTTTTACCAAAGAAACTACAGTATTTTCTTTACTTATTTGGGCAAAAATAGTTGAGACTGGAGCACCTTCTTCTTTTTGAACAAGAGAAATAATTGCCTCAACAATTACTAAAAAACCAATTGGTTCAAGACTTAATTCATCACTTACTTTTTTTAATTTATCAAGATAGTCCTTTTTAACCTTATTGTCTTCAACCCAGTTTTCTTTTAAGGCAAAGATGGTTTTTTGAGTTTCAATATTTTCAGGAAGGGAAGTTTCTGCTCTTGATATCGCTTTGTCACAAATATTAAGTAATTCTTCAGAGGAAACATCTTCTATGGATTCTGAAAAATATTCTTCTCCTGATCCTACTATTTTTATTACACCTGATAGCGTTTCGAAAACAACACCTATTGCTTTTTCATCCCTTAAGATTAAGGCAAGAAAATATTGTGGTTTTTCTTTTTTTTCAAAAAAAGAAAGGGAAGGTATTTTCATATTAAAAATTTACTTTTGCGTATATTCTTTTTAATCCGTGTCCTATATTTTCCTGCTTTATTATTTTAAACCTTTTTAGCTTCCCTGTAAAATCAACATGTGGTCCTCCGCAAATTTCTTTTGAATAATCTCCAATAGAATATACTTTTATTTTATCTTCATACTTTTTATTAAAGAGTCCTACAGCACCAAGTTCTTTTGCTTTTTCAAGTGGCATAATTTCAAATTTAACTGGTAAATTTTCTTTAATCTTTTCATTTACTATTTCCTCAATTTTTCCAAGCTCTTCATTGGTTAATCTTTGGTCAAAATTAAAATCAAACCTTACTCTTTCATTTGTAATATTTGATCCTGATTGATTTACTTTTTCTCCCAATATGTCTTTTAAAGCTTTATGAAGTAAATGAGTCACAGTATGTCCCATAACGGTTTGTTCTTCTGAGTCTGCTAGGCCTCCTTTAAACATACCAGAAGAAGCAGTTCTTGATAATTCTTTGTGTTTTTCAAATTCTTTTTTAAATTCATCAACATTTACTTTTTGCTTTTTTTTCTTCATCAGTTCAATTGTTATTTCTAGAGGAAAACCATAAGATTGATAGAGATCAAATGCCTCTTTGCCTGTCATTTTTTCCGTTTTTTCAATAATCCTAAGTCCCTTATCTAGGCTTTTACCAAAGCGGATAAGTTCACCAAAGAGGACTTCTGAGACTATTTTTAAATCTCTTGTTTTTTCTATTCTTTCAGGTTCAACTTCTTGCTCTATATTTAAGATTTCATCTGCAATTGTTTTAAATTCTTCCGTAGGAGTAAAGTTTTTGGTTAATTCATGATACTTAATAACAGAACGTCTTATGAGTCTTCTTAAAACATATCCCTGTTCTTTATTTGAAGGTTTTACGCCAGAGAGGATTATAAAAATAGATGCTTTTAAATGGTCTGCGATTATTCGCATTGCAGATTTATCCTCATCGTATTTTTTACCACTTAATTCTTCGATTTTTTTAATTGCAGGAAAGTATAGAGAAGTTTTGAAAATATCTTGTTCGTTTTCTGCCGCTGCCAAAAGTCTCTCAAGTCCTCCGCCAAAATCAACGTTTTTTTGCGGAAGTTCAGAAAATTCGTCTTTTGTTTTAATAAATTCCATAAATACGGAATTTCCAATTTCCATATATCTTCCGCAGTCACAGTTAATATGACATTTACTATCTTTATATTTACTTTCTTCATGAATTTTAGGATCAGAGAAATCATAAAAAACCTCAGAATCAGGTCCTCCTGGTTCACCGATAGGCATTTTAGAAGGAATACCTGATCTAGACCACCAATTTTTATCTACTCCGTAAAGAAAGATTTTATTTTTTGAATCAATTCCTTCTTTTGCAAAAATTTCTTTCCAGATATCTTCAGATTCTGTATCTTTTGAAACATTTTTATTTCCTTCAAACACACTTACGTAAAGTTTTTCCTTAGAAATTTTTAATTCTTTTGTTAAAAAATCCCAGAACCAAGGAAGTTGTTCTTTTTTAAAATAACTACCTAATGACCAGTTGCCAAGCATTCTAAAAAAAGTAGTGTGTCTGTTGTCTCCAACTTCTTCAATATCTTGACTTCTAAAAGAGTCCTGAGAATTAACTAGTCTTTTACCACTGGGATGAGATTCACCAAGAAGATACGGAACTAGGGGTTGCATTCCTGAAGATGTAAAAAGAGTAGTTGGATCATTTTCTGGAACTAAAGGTGCATTTTCAATTTGCTTATGCTCTCTTTTTTCAAAGAAACTAATATATTTTTTAATTATTTCAAAAGCTGTCATGCTTAAATTATACCATGTAAAAAAGAGATAGTAGCTGGGGGTTATTCGATAAATTTTTCGCCGTTTAGTTTTCTTATTGAAGAATCTACTACTCTTTGCATTACAGTAATATCTTGTTTTGTTTGAGGGGAAAGTTTGAGTTTTAGAATTTCTCTAAGACTAAACCATTTATAGAAGTAATCCTTACAATCATATGCTTCTGTTTTTTTAACTTTTACATAAGAAATATAATTATTCTTTTTAAGTTCTTCGTGGTAATAATCGTAAACAGAAAAAATAGATTTTAACTCTATGTCTAGGCAAAAAAGAACTGCTACAAGGCGTTTAAAAGCTTCTTTTTCTGTTTCATTTTTTAAGCTTTTCACGTAAGGAAGAGACCAGTTAGAATTTGGGTCAGTCTGTTTTTGTTTTTGCAAGAGAATTTGTTGAGTTCTTGAGTGGTAAAGAAATCCACTTGCATAAAAATCTTTATGCATTAGGTGCATTATACCTTATTTTAAGGGAAAAATCTAGATTAAGATAATTGCTAAGTTTAAAAAAATAGTTTTCATTATAAAAATATTGCTTGTAATTAAGTGGTATAATTTTCTATATGTCTCAATATTATAATCCTAATCGAAAAAAATATTTATATAACCCCAACTCAACAGAATTATTTCGTTTGAGCAGAAGTAAGATTGATCTTTTTATAAATTGTCCCCGCTGTTTTTATTTAGATCGAAGATTAGGAGTCGGTCAGCCTCCAGGTTATCCTTTTTCATTAAATTCTGCAGTAGATAAACTGTTAAAAAAAGAATTTGATATTCATAGAGCTAAAAAAACAGCACATCCCTTAATGACTGCTTATGGAATTGATGCAATACCTCTTGATCACGAGAAAATAGATGAGTGGAGAGATGCTATGAGGCGTGGAATAACTGCTAGAATTGACCATTCAAACGTTATTATTACAGGAGGAATAGATGATGTTTGGATAAATTCAAAAGGGGAGTATTTGATTGTTGATTACAAGGCAACTTCTAAAGAAGAAGAAGTAACTTTAGATAAGGAATGGCAAGATGGATATAAAAGACAAATGGAGATATATCAATGGTTATTTAGAAAAAACGGCTATAAAGTGTCAGACACTGGATATTTTGTTTATTGCAATGGCATTACTGATAAAAAAGCATTTGATGCAAAACTAGAGTTTGATATAAAGATTTTGCCATACAAAGGAAGTGATTCATGGGTTGAAAAAACCATAAATGATGCAATTAATTGTTTAAAAGGAGATAAAATTCCAGAATCTGGAGAAGATTGTGATTATTGTAAATACAGAGAGGCAGTAAAAAACGTGGAGATTTAATTTCCCTCTTGACAGGTAATATTTTTCTATGATATAGTTTTATAACTTTATATAAAGGATTAAGAAAGAGGAGAGATCCTCAAGGCATTTTTTTTGTGTAAAACTTAAATCCTTCTAAAGATGACTCTCAGATGCCAAAGGTTGATAATAAAACAAACAACAATTTAAGAGAAAACTGGGGTAAGAATTATAAACTACTGCCTACGTTAGATTTACTTGCCACTCAGAAAAAATCCTATCAATGGTTCCTTGATCAAGGAATTGCAGAGGTGCTTCAAGAAATTTCTCCTATTGACGATTTTACAGAAAAGAACTGGACAATGGTTCTTAAGGATTACAGATTTGGAAAAATTTCTAATACTTCAGGTTTATGCCTTACTAAGGGACTCACCTACGATGCCCCTCTCTACGTAAATGCCACATTAATAAATAAAAAAACAGATTCAAAATTAGAACAAGAAGTTTTCTTGGGAGATATGCCACAAATGACAGATCGTGGAACATTTGTAGTTAACGGAATTGAAAGAGCAGTTGTAAGTCAATTAGTTAGATCTCCAGGAGTTTTCTTTACTGCAAATCAAGACAATGTAACTGGAAAAACTCTACATACGGCAGAAATAAGACCAGTTCATGGATCTTGGCTTGAATTTTCAACAACAAGACATGAAACAATAATGGTTAAAATTGACAGAAGAAGAAAGTTTCCCGCAACTACATTTTTAAGAGCAATCGGAATTTCTTCAAACGATGAGATAAAACAGAAGTTTGGAGAATTGGAAGCAGATGGAGAAACTTCTTACATTGCAAATACTTTGAAAAAAGATGATACAGGTGATTCCGCAACAGCACTTGTTGAAATTTTTAGAAAAATGCATCCCGGAGAGCCTGTAGTTTTAGATAAAGTAAGAGAAAGTTTTAACGGAATGTTTTTTAATTCAAGAAGATATGATTTAGGAAATGTTGGAAGATACAAGATGAATAAAAAACTCAAGAATGTTGACGGATTTATTCCTGCAGGAGAAGATATAAAAACATTAGCCCTTGATGATATTGTTGCATCAATAAAATACTTAATAGGACTTTCAAGAGGTAAAAATGGGATAGACGATATCGATAGTCTTTCAAACAGAAGAGTTAGATGTGTAGGAGAGCTAGTTGCAAATACTGCTTTTAGAATTGGTGCTTTAAGACTTGAAAGATCGGTTAAAGAAAGAATGAGTTTGATTCAGCTTGATCAACCAACTTCTATTGCAGGACTTATTAATGCAAGACCGATTATGGCATCTATTAATGAGTTTTTTAGAACCTCTCAGCTTTCAACCATTCTTGATCAAACAAATCCTCTTTCAGAAATAGACAACTTAAACAGACTTACAGTAATGGGAACTGGTGGAATTTCAAGAGAAAGAGCAGCTTTCTCAATTCGTGATATTAATTCATCTCAATATGGAAGAATTTGCCCAATAAGAAGCCCTGAGGGACCAAATATTGGACTTGTTACTTACCTTGCATTGTATGCAAAAGTTAACCACTTTGGATTTTTAGAAACTCCATACAGAAGAGTAATTCATGAGAAAAAAGGTAAGAAAACCATAACAAGGGTAACAGAGGAACTTATTTATCTTGATGCAGAAGATGAAAGAAATTATTACATCACTCATACAAGAGTTCTAGAAGATGACGGGACCATTGTGCATGTTCGTGTTCCAGCAAGACATAAGGGAGACTTTATTGAAACAGATAAGGAGAATATTGAATATATTGATATTGTTCCAAGACAAGTTGTTGGATCAGCAGCATCTTTAATTCCTTTTGTTTCGCATGATGAAGCAAACAGAGCTCTTATGGGAACTCACATGCAATGTCAAGCAGTTCCTCTTTTAAAACCTAAAAGTCCGATTGTAGGAACTGGTATGGAGAAAGAAATATCTCAAGTTATGAACAGGGTAATAAGAGCTCCTTTTGATGCAACTGTTATTTTTGCAGATGCAAATAGAGTAACAATTAAAGGAAAAGGTAAAAAAGAAGAAGAGACATATACGATTGATTCTTTTAAAAGAACTTCTCAGGCAACTGCATACACACAGAAAGCAATGGTTGTGACAGGACAAAAAGTTAAAAAAGGAGATTTATTAATTGATGGTCCAGCATCTCAAAATGGGGAACTTGCTTTGGGTCAAAATTTAATTATTGCTTATACTTCGTTTGATGGACTTGGATATGAAGATGCTATTGTTATTTCTGACAGACTTGTTAAAGAAGATGTTTTGTCATCTATCCATATTGAAAAATATGAAGCAGCAGTTGTTGAAACAAAACTTGGCCCTGAAGAAACAACCAGAGACATTCCAAATGTTTCAGAAGAAGATTTAGCAAATCTTGACGAGGAAGGAATTGTAGTTGTTGGATCAGAAGTTTCCTCAGGTGATATTATTGTTGGAAAAATTGCTCCAAAAGGAGAAACAGAACTTACTGCAGAAGAAAGACTTTTAAGAGCAATTTTTGGAGAGCAAGCAAGAGAAGTAAGAGATACTTCATTAAGAATGCCTCATGGAGAACGTGGAACTGTTATTAATGTACAAATTTTAGATCGAAAAAAAGGTGATGAGTTAGAGCCAGGAGCTTTAAGAAAAATTATTGTTGAAGTGGCACAGCTAAGACATGTAGTTGTTGGTGATAAGCTTGCTGGAAGACACGGAAACAAAGGAGTTATTTCAAAAATTCTTCCTGAAGTTGACATGCCACATCTTGTAGACGGAACACCAGTTGATATAATAATATCTCCTGTTTCCGTACTTGCTCGTATGAATTTAGGTCAGCTTTTAGAGGCTCATCTTGGAATTGCTGGATATAAATTAAATGATAAATACGCAATCCCTGTCTTTGAAAAAATAAAAGAAGAAAAAATTATAGATGCCTTAAAAAGAGCAGGTTTTCCAGTAAATGGAAAAGCATTGCTTTACGATGGAAGAACAGGAAAATCTTATGATAAGCCAGTAGTTGTTGGAATTGAATACATGATGAAGTTAATACATATGGTAGAAGATAAAACCCATGCAAGATCAACTGGCCCGTATTCTTTAGTTACGCAACAGCCGTTAGGAGGAAAGGCACAAATGGGTGGACAAAGACTTGGAGAAATGGAAGTTTGGGCACTTGAAGCACATAGAGCAAGATATACTTTACAGGAAATGTTAACAATTAAATCAGATGATGTTGTTGGACGTGCTAAAGCTTTTGAAGCAATTGTTAAAGGAACTGATATCCCAACACCAAAAGTACCAGAATCATTTAAGGTACTTATTAAAGAGCTTCAGGCACTTGGTTTAAATGTTATACCTATTGAGGCAAAAATTGCTGATAAGGATGATGTGGTGGAAGAAAAAGTAGAAGAGAAAAAAGTGGATAAAGATAAAGATGTGGTGGAAGAAAAAGTAGAAGAGCAAGCAAAAGAACTTGCTGAAGAGCTTGGAGCAGGCAATGTAAACGCAGAGGAAAAAGGAGTACATATTGGAGAAGTTACAGAAGAGAATATTACACAAGAAGTAACAGATAAAAAGGAGGTAAAAGAGTAAAAATGAATAACGATCAAAATAAAAAATCAAAAGATTTAACAATTTTAGATTTTAAGTCACTTAAAATTTTACTTGCTTCAAAAGAGGATATTTTAAACTGGTCTTATGGAGAAGTAACTAAGCCTGAAACTATTAACTATAGAACCTTAAGACCAGAAAAAGCTGGTCTTTTTGATGAAAGGATTTTTGGTCCAACTAAGGATTGGGAGTGTTATTGCGGAAAATATAAGAGAATAAGAAATAGAGGAATAGTTTGTGATAAATGCGGAGTTGAGGTAACGCTTTCAAGGGTAAGACGCGAAAGAATGGGACACATTACTTTGGCTGCTCCTGTTGCTCATGTTTGGTTTTTCAAAGGTCTTTCTTCTGCGTTACCTTTAATTTTGGATATGCAACAAAAAAGTCTTGAATCAGTTGTCTATTATGCTGCTTATCTTATAACGGAAGTTGATGAAGAAAAGAAAAAGCAAAGTTTGGGTGATCTTTCTAAAAACATTGAAAAAAGAAAAGAAAATCTTAAAAAAGAAATTTTTGAAGAAGAAAAGAAAATCGATTTAGAAATTGAAGAAAAGAAGAAAGAATCAAAAAAGACAAAAGTAAAACCTGAACAAAAAGAACTAATTATTCAAGAGCTCAATCTTCAAAAAAGACAAAGAGTGGCAAGGCTTAATGATAGATTTGCTTCTGAGAGTAAAAAAGTAGACGAGATTGCAGATGCATTAGCAAGACTCATAAAAAGCCTTAAGGTAGGAAGTGTTTTATCAGAAGACGAATATTTTAAGATTCTTGAATATGATATTCCTGTATTCTTTACTATAAAAACAGGAACAGACGGACTTCTAGAGTTAATTAATAAACTTGATCTTAGTGAATTAATTATTTTGCTTCGAAAAGAAGCAGAAAAATCAAAAGGACAAAAGTATTTAAAGGTTATTAAAAGATTAAGAATTATAGAGGTTATGAAAAAAGCAGGTATTTCTCCTGCAAATATTATCACAACTGTATTACCTGTTATTCCGCCTGATCTTCGTCCTATGGTTCAGCTTTCAGGAGGAAGATTTGCAACGTCAGATCTAAATGATCTTTACAGAAGAGTAATTAATAGAAATAACAGGCTTAAGCATTTAATTTCACTTGGTGCACCTGAAATAATCTTAAGAAATGAAAAAAGAATGCTTCAGGAAGCAGTAGATTCTTTAATTGATGCTTCGCAAAGAGGATCTCAAACACTGTCATCTCCCTTAAGATCGCTTTCCGATATGCTTCGCGGTAAACAAGGAAGATTTAGACAAAATCTTCTTGGAAAAAGAGTTGATTATTCTGGAAGATCAGTTATTGTTGTTGGACCAGAGCTTAAGCTTTCTCAATGTGGACTTCCAAAAGAAATGGCTCTTGAAATGTTTAAGCCTTTTGTTTTAAGAGAGGTAATTGTTAGAGGTTATGCCCCTAATATTAAGAGTGCAAAAAGATTTATTGAAAAAAGACCACCAGAAGTATTTGATATTTTAGAAGAAATTACTAAAAATCATCCGGTTTTACTTAATCGTGCACCAACTCTTCATAAATTGGGAATTCAGGCATTTTATCCAATTCTAATTGAAGGTGCGGCAATTTCTCTTCATCCTTGTGTTTGTTCAGGATATAATGCTGATTTTGATGGAGATCAAATGGCAGTGCATATTCCTCTTTCCCAAAAAGCTCAGGAAGAAGCAATTAGTCTTATGATGCCAAGTCATAATCTTTTAAAGCCTGCAGATGGAAGTCCAATTACTCTTCCAAATAAAGAAATGGCAGTTGGTATTTTTTACCTAACAACAATTGATGAATCATTAAGAACAGAAGATGTTAAAACTTTCTCAGGCTTTAACGAAGCCTACCTCGCTCATTTTTTTGAAAAAATAAAGCTAAGAGAACCTATTAAAATAAGAGTAAATGAGGAAACCGTTGAAACTTCATTGGGAAGAATTATGTTTAATGAAAAACTTTCAGAAGAACTTGGTTTTATAAATGAACCAATTAAAGCATCTGGAATTAAAAAAATTATTACTAAAGCAATTTCGCTTATTGAAGAAAGTGAAGTTGCAGATCTTATTGATGGAATAAAATCACTTGGTTTTTATGGAGCAACTGTTTCAGGAATTTCAGTATCAGTTTTTGATAATGAAGAAGTTTTAGAGAAAGATGAATTAGTTGAAGAAGCAGAAAAAAAGGTTGCAAAAATAGAACAAGATTATCAATCAGGACTTATTACAAATGAAGAAAAGAAAAGACTTTCAAACGAAGTTTGGTTAAAAACAACTGATAAGATTGCTGATCTTACTTGGAATAATTTAAAAGAAGATAATGTTATAAAGACAATTATAGATTCAGAAGGTGCAAGAGCTGGAAAAGAACAGTTAAAACAATTATCAGCAATGAGAGGACTTATTCTTGACCCGCTTGGAAAAATAGTTGAACTTCCAATTAAGTCTAATTTTAGGGAAGGTCTTTCAATTTTTGAATACGTTGCTTCTGCGAGAGGATCAAGAAAAGGATTAACAGATTCTGCTTTAAAGACTGCGAATGCAGGATACCTTACTAGAAGATTAGTTGATGTGTCACATGATGTAATCGTCAGAGAAGAAGATTGTGGAACAAAAGAAGGTGTACTCGTAGAAGCTAATGAACAAGGCAGAACAGCTACTTTTACGGATAGAATATTAGGAAGATTTTCTGCTATAAGAATAGTTTCTAAGAAAAACAAAAAAGAGATTGTTAAAGCAGGAGAAGAAATTACGCAAGAAGAAGTAAATATGATTCTAAAAGACGAGATAGAAGAAGTTATTGTAAGATCTCCTTTGACTTGTGAATTAAAATATGGAATTTGTGCTAAATGTTATGGAATTGACTTTAGTAATAAAAAAATTGTTGAAACAGGAGTTCCTGTTGGAGTTGTTGCTGCACAATCCATCGGAGAACCGGGAACTCAGCTTACTATGCGTGTTAGACATTTTGGTGGAGTAGTAATGAGTGATGTAACACAAGGTTTACCAAGAGTGGAGGAACTTTTTGAGATGAGAACTCCAAAAAATCTTTCACCAATTTCAGAAGTTTCAGGAAAACTAAAGCTTGAGACAAATGACGATGGTCATGTTTTAAGAATTAAGAATACTAGAGTAAAACCGATTGAAGAAAAAGAATACTTTATTCCTGCTTCTGCAACTCTAACAGTTAGTGATGGACAAGATATAACTGTTGGAACACAGCTTGCAGAAGGTTATCTTGATCCAAAAGAAGTTGTAAAGATAAACGGTTTAAAAGATGCACAAAGATATGTAATCAATGAAGCACAAAGCGTATATGAATCTCAAGGAATTGTTATTAATGATAAGCATTTTGAAGTAATTTTAAGAAAAATGTCAGATAAGGTTGTTGTTGAAACAGTTGGAGATACTGCGCTTGTTCCAGGAGATTTTATTACTAAGGCAAAATTTGAAGAAATTAATTCTGAAATTTTATCTCAGGGTGGAGAACCAGCAACAGCAAGGCAAATATTATTAGGAATTACAAAATCATCTTTATTTTCAGATTCTTGGCTTTCAGCAGCATCTTTTCAGGAAACAACAAAAGTTTTAACAGAAGCAGCACTTGAAGGAGCAGTAGACAAATTAACAGGTCTTAAAGAAAACGTTATTATTGGTCGCCTCATTCCGGTTGAAGGAAAAAAAGTAGATGAGGTATAATACAGTACATTTTAAATAAATAATTATGCCAACGTTATCACAATTAGCAAAAAAAGGAAGAATAAAAAAAGGGAAAAAAACGCGCTCAAATGCATTGCGTCGTCTTTTTAATGCAAAAGACAGAGAATACAAAAATCTTGCTGCTCCACAAAAAAGAGGAGTTGTTACTTTGGTAAAAACAATGACTCCAAAAAAACCTAATTCTGCTTTAAGAAAAGTAGCAAGAGTAAAGCTTTCAAATAAGATGGAAGTAACAGCGTATATTCAAGGAGTAGGACATTCTCTTTCAGAGCACGGAATTGTTCTAGTAAGAGGAGGAAGAGTGAAAGATTTACCAGGTGTGAAATATCATATTGTAAGAGGAAAATTTGATTTAGCAGGAGTAGAAGGAAGGAAAACTTCAAGAAGTAAATATGGAACAAAAAGTGGAGGAGCAAAAAGTAAAACCAGTAGCGCTCCTGCACAACCAGTAGCGCCCGTAGAGCAACCAGCAGCTCCTGCGCAGTAAAATATATGAGACATAAAAAAACAGAAAAAAGAAAAATTCCAGCAGATAAACTTTACAATAATCTTTTGGTAGCAAAATTTATCAATAAACTCATGAGAGATGGTAAGAAAACTGTTGCTGAGAAAAATCTTTATAAAGCATTTAATCTTTTGGAAAAAGAGGGAAAAAACGCGTTAGAGATATTTGAAAAAGCGGTTCAAAATGTTGGACCTAGACAAGAAGTTAAGGCGAAAAGAATAGGAGGAGCTTCGTATCAAGTGCCAATGGATGTTAGAGGAGAAAGAAGAATTTCGCTATCTATTCGTTGGATAATTGAAGCAGCAAGGGCAAGATCAAACAAGGAATATCATACATTTGCAGAGAAATTAGCAGTAGAGCTTAAAGATGCTGTAGAAAATCAAGGAGCAGCAATTAAGAAAAGAGATACGGCTCATCGAATGGCCGAAGCAAACCGCGCATTTAGCCACTTTAGATTTTAATACAGGGTTTCCTCCCGATAAACTTACTATGAGAAATTCTGAAGCAATACAATTACCTATCATTTGTGGAATAAAACCTGAAAATCTAACTGATATTGTTGTTGTTAACGTTAAGGAGATTTGGGCTGATGTTACAGGGTCTAAAATTCAAAATCATTGGATATTTCATGAAGCTAGGATTAAAACAGAACTATATTACGGAAGAGATGGACTTGCGGTAACTTTTGGTACAAAAAGAGGTGTTATGAAATTATCGGTTAAGAAAGATGGGGGGCTTTTTGTTTTTAACTTAGATACCATGAAAGAAGAAAAACCGATTAATTTACACTCGTTTTATGCTGAAATTGAACAACAATTTAATTAAAGACTTACTAAAGCTTTAAGGGAGCAAGGGATTTTGCAACAGACTGTTTGTTCTTAATAAATTTAAAGTCTACAATTTACAATCAGCTTGAATTTATGGTATACTACGCTTTAGCTTCCTTTGAAAGGGGGAAGTGTTTTTTTGACTTAAATTAAAATATGGCAGAAGCAACAAATAGAGATTATACGCTAGATAAAATTAGAAACATAGGAATAATTGCGCATATTGACGCAGGTAAAACCACGACTACTGAACGTATTCTTTTTTATACAGGAAGAACATATAAAATAGGAGATATTGATGAAGGGAATACTCAAATGGACTGGATGGATCAGGAAAAAGAGCGTGGCATTACTATTGTTTCTGCTGCAACTACTGCTTTTTGGAAGGATCACAGAATAAATATTATTGATACTCCAGGACATGTTGATTTTACTGCAGAAGTTGAAAGATCCCTCCGTGTTTTAGACGGTGGTATTACTGTGCTTGATGCAGAAGAAGGTGTTCAATCTCAGTCAGAAACTGTTTGGAGACAGGCAGATAAATATAAAGTTCCAAGAATCTGTTTTGTAAACAAAATGGATAAACTTGGTGCAAATTTTTTGGCAACAATAAAATCAATTGAAGACAGACTTGGTGCAAATCCAGCAATAATGGTAATTCCTATTGGAGTAGAATCTACTTTTAAAGGAACTGTTGATCTTTTAACCAGAAAAGCTTTAATCTGGGGATCTGATAAGCTTGGTGCAGAATTTGAAGTATCAGATGAAATCCCTGAAGAATTAAGAGAACAGGTAGAAAAATATAGACATGAATTAGTTGAGAAAATTGCTGAAAATGATGATACATTAATGGAGAAATATCTAAATGGAGAAGAGCTTTCTTTGGAAGAGTTAAAACAAGGACTTAGAAAAGCAGTTATTGCTTATAAGCTTGTTCCAATTTACGCAGGATCATCTTTAAGAAATAAAGGTGTTCAGCCACTTCTTGACGCAGTAATTGATTATCTTCCATCTCCTTTAGACGTTGGAGCTGTAAAAGGAGTTAATCCAAAAACAGAAAAAGAAGAATTAAGAAAACCTGAGTTTGACGAACCCTTTGCAGGTCTCTCTTTTAAAATTCAAATTGATCCCCATGTTGGTAAATTAACTTATTTCAGAGTTTATTCAGGAAAAGTTGCAGCAGGTTCATATATTTATAACGCAAATAGAGATAATCGGGAAAGAGTAGGAAGAATTCTTTTAATGCATGCAAATCATAGAGAAGAAGTTAAAGAAGCATTTGCAGGAGAAATAGTTGCCTTAGTAGGTCTTAAAGAAACTGGAACAGGAGATACTCTTTGTGAAGAAAAAAATCCTATTGTTTTGGAGCAGATTACTTTTCCAGAACCAGTTATTTCTTTGGCAATTGAACCAAAAACAAAAATAGATCAAGAAAAACTTGGTTTTGCTCTAAAAAGACTTTCTGAGGAAGATCCAACTTTTAGAATTAAAACAAATCACGAAACAGGCCAAACCATTATTTCCGGAATGGGAGAGTTACAACTTGAAATTATGGTTGACAGAATGAAAAGAGAATTTAATGTTATGGCAAATGTTGGTGCCCCCCAGGTTGCATACAAGGAAACAATTAAAGGATTAGCAGAAGGTGAGGGTAAATATATTAAACAATCTGGAGGAAGAGGGCAATACGGACATTGCTTTCTTAGAGTTGAGCCAAAAGCAAGAGGAGAAGGCTATGAGTTTATTAACGCAATTAAAGGAGGAGCAATTCCTGCAGAGTTTATAACCTCTATTCAAAAAGGTGTTAAAGAAACAATGGAGAACGGAATTTTACTTGGTTACCCAATGGTTGATATGAGTGTAACAGTTTATGATGGATCCTTTCATGAAGTTGATTCTTCAGATGTCGCTTTTAAAATAGCAGCAAGTCAGGCTCTCCAGACAGCTTGTAGAAAAGCAGAAATTGTCTTACTTGAGCCGATTATGAAGGTTGAAGTTACAACCCCAGGAGAATTTATGGGAGATATTATAGGAGATTTGTCGGCAAAAAGAGCACAAATTATGGGAACAGAAGAGAGGGGAAAAGCAACAGTAATTTTATCAACAGTTCCTTTAGAAGAACTATCAGGCTATGCAACGATAATTCGTTCAATGTCACAAGGAAGAGCAAGTTATTATATGGAACCTTCTCGTTATGAAGAAGTTCCGCAAAACATTATTTCGCAAATGCTTGCGAAATCTACGTTTACAGGAAGAATTGAGTAAGTCCACCTCAATAAATACATAAAATTTACTATGATTGAAACAGCAATAAAAGGATCACTTAAAGATTATTGGGGAGATAAACCGGAAACAGTTTCTGGTGTAATCTTTGAAAAAGGATCTGATTGGGACGTAGAAACAGATGCTCGTTTTTTTCTAGAGGAATTTAATGGACCAAATTATCAAGAATTATGGGAAAAAAGATATGCAAATGAGAAAGTTTTAATTGAACAGATAGTAGAGCCCGAAGGTCCATTAGTGTGGCACAATGTAAGAGATTATTTAAATATTGCTCAAGGAATGGGAATAAAATTAACAGAAAAGACATTAGAAGCGGCAGTAACAAGTAAATCCATGCATGTTGCAAGAAAGGCAGCGGAATTTCCCTTAACTGTTTTACAAATGACTTATCTTTTGGTAAGACCTGAAATAACGGTATACGATACAAAGGAAATTATAGGAATGCAATTAAATGTTGGGAATAACATGGACAGCATAAATAGAGCAGCAAGACTTGCAACAAAGGCAAGAGCGACAGTAAGTAAATAAGCTTAATAAATATGAACTTGCAAGAAACACTAAGAATTTACGATTGGAAGAGAGAAGAAGATTTTTCAAGAGGTTTTCATAGTGATGCTACAAGGGCAGCGTATTACTTAATACAAGAAAGACAAATACTTCAAGAATTAAACGGTAAAAAGAAAAATGAAAAAGATCTTCTACTTCAAGCTGAACAAAACGTAACCTTTATACGAGGCCTATCAGGCATGGTGAGAAACTTTTTTACAAATCCTTCAAACTTTAAAGATAGAACGATTGAAATAGCACGTAATGGAGATTCTTTTATTAGTTATGGTAACCATGGATTACATAAAGCACAAAGCTACGGTCTATTTTATTTTAAAAATTCACTTTCAGAGCCTCATGGAGTTATAGATCAGTTGTTAAGTGCTTTATGGAATGGTGATCCAGAAGGAAAATTTGAGCAAGATAAAAAACTTGTTAAAAAACTTGGTTCTTGTTCAAAAGTTAAACTTCTTGATAGATTTATTGGAACAATTAGGCCTTATGCCCGTTCAAAAAGATAATAATAAGTCTTGTTGACTTTTTAAGACTTCAAAAGTATCATTTTTTTTATGATAAGATTAGAGAGAGAATTTCACATTCATCATCAAATAAGCAAAAGAGGTGGTCATCCTACAGAAATAGCAGTTTTTATATCAAGTAAAGATTCTCCGCGAACAGTAAAAGTGACAGAAGGTAAAAATGGAGAAATGTGCTTTGAATATATTGGTATGGAAGATGGAAAAAAGAGGTTTTTAGGGCATGCATTAATGCAAGGATTAGTTGAATTAGTTAAAATACAAGAAGTTACTGTTCCAGAACTAATTCCGAACATGTCATATAAAAGAGGCTAATGAAAAAAATAATACTTGCATCAAAATCACCGAGAAGAAAACAACTCCTAGAAAGTATTAAATTAAAATTTGAAGTTGTAGTAAGTGATTTTAATGAAAGTTTAATTAAAGAAAAAGACCCCAGAAAACTTGTTGAAGAGATATCGAAACAAAAAGCAAAAACAGTTGCAGGAAAATATAAAGACGCAATGATTATTGCAGCAGATACGACAGTTGTACTTGATAAAAAAATTATTGGGAAACCAACTTCAATAGACAATGCAAGAGAAATCTTGCAAAAATTAAGCGGCAGAGGTCATAAGGTTATCACTGGATTTACTATTTTAGATGCTAAAACAAAAAAGTCAGTAACAAAATCTGTAGCATCAAGAGTGTATTTTAAAAAACTTACTAAAAAAGAAATAGAAGCATACATAAAAACAGGAGAACCAATGGATAAAGCAGGCGCTTATGGTGTTCAGGATAAAGCAGGTGCATTTATAGAAAAAATAGAGGGGGATTTTTTTAATGTTGTGGGTCTTCCAATTTTTAGTGTTTGCAAAACACTACTGGAATTTGGTATTAATATAACTAGTCACTGGAAATAATTTCTTTTCAAGTTTTTTTATTTAACTATGTATTACGATAGACTTACCATGGCTTTTGGGCTATAAATTAAGACCGTTAAACGGTCTTTTTTCTTAATTAGGGATTTTAATATGCTTTATTATATTTTGCTTATAGCTTTAGCACTCTTAATATTTGTTATTTTTTTAATGCAAATATCTTCTTTTGTATGGATTTATTTTATGGTTTGGGTGGTTCAGGGATCTGTTTCTTTTGCACTCTTAATAGCTTTTGTTTTTGGAATATTTACTTTTTTAATATTTTTTATTCCTGCTGTCGTTAAGAGAATACGAAGTTCTGCATTAAGAAAAAACATAAAGATTACAAAGTATTTTATAGATAATCCTGTCCACGATTAATACTTACTTCAATATAGGAGTTTTAAATGATTAGTTTAGAAAATCTTGAGAAGAGAATTAATAATATTGAAAAGCGAAATTTTCGTGTAGAGGCAGATAAGGCTTGGGGGAGGTAAGCAGTACTAGGAAAATAATCATTAGCATTTTTACCTATATAATAATTTCATTATTCTTATCAGTTAGTAAAATAGAAAAACCATTTTTAAATGCATTAATTCCCTCCATTGCTTTCTTAATTTCAACATTGTCACTTCCCTATTTTAAAGAATTTTGGAGAAGGGGAATTACAAAAAAATAAATTATAATTTCTTATGTTTAAAAAAATTCCAAAAAATGTTTTTGTTTTAGGCCTTGTTAGTTTTTTTAATGATATTGCTTCGGAAATGATTTATCCGATTGTGCCAATATTTCTTACTTCAGTTTTGCAAGTTCCAGTATCAATTATCGGTCTTATTGAAGGAGTTGCTGAAGTAACTGCAAGTATCATGAAGTTTATCTTTGGTTATATTTCTGATAAAACTGCAAAAAGAAAACTATTTGTAACAGGAGGGTATGGACTTTCAGCAGCATCAAAAGCATTAATGGGTCTTGCTTACTCCTGGCCGTTTGTTTTATTTTCAAGATTTATAGATAGATCTGGGAAAGGAGTTAGGACTTCAGCAAGAGACGCACTTCTCCTGCAAAACTCCACGTCGCAGAATAAAGGATTTATTTTTGGTTTTCATCGGGCAATGGATTCTGCGGGAGCAATTGTTGGACCTCTAATAGCTTTAGTACTTCTCTACTTTCTTGAGGAGAATATCCGTTTAGTTTTTTTCCTAGCATTTATACCGTCAGCTATAGGAGTAATTCTTTTAATACTTTTTATTCGTGAAAAAAAGAAAACAGCAAAAGAAAAGAAATTTAGCTTCAGTTTTAAGTGGAAAGATATAAATCCTAAATTTAAATTTTTTCTTTTAATCAGCATTATTTTTGGTTTAGGAAATAGTTCTGATGCTTTTCTTATCTTAAGAGCGCAAAGCTTAGGATTTAGTGCTTTCTTAGTAACCTTAGCCTATGTCTTTTATAACGTTTCCCAAACGATTTTTTCTACTCCTGCAGGATCTCTAGCTGATAAAATAGGTGCAAGAAGAGTATACGGAATTGGTCTTTTGATTTTTGCAGCAGTTTATCTTTCTTTTGCTGTAATTAACGATCCAATTTGGATATGGATAATATTTCCTATTTATGGAGTATATATTGCTTTTACAGATGGGGTTTCTAAGGCATATATTGCACAATACATAGAAGAAAAAGAATCTGGAACATATTTTGGTATTTATTAAACAGGAATTGCACTCTCAGCATTCTTTGCTTCATTTTTATCAGGTATTTTATGGACAAAATTTGGACCTTCTGTAACTTTTTTTTATGGCAGCGCAATGGCAATTCTTGCCCTTTTAATACTTTCTTATGGGAAATTAATAAAAGGTCTTTAATTTTTCAAAAAATATGTTAAAATGTTAGTGAAATGACAGATTTATTCCAGCTCCGCAAGGATTTATTAAATAAGAAATATTCTAAGAATATTTGTGAAAGAAAAATTTAATTACTACAATTTTTTTAGATGGATTGCGATTGGCTTTAGTATTGTAGGATTTGGAATATCAATAGCAATAATATTAGCCTTGATATCGGGCAGAAAGTTATTTTAGAAAAATATAAAGTTGAGTAAAATACGATTATGGTTGAAAATGTAGGATCAATTGATAGAGGGGATTATTTTTCAAAGCACAGGTCTGAACCATTGCTAGGTCAAATATTAAGCCCTGAAGAATTAACAGTAGGTAGAAGAATAATTATAAATAAGGAAGGAAGAGATGGAGCAACAGTAGAGGTTGTAAGAGGAGTTTATTCCCTAGAATCTGTTCCTGGTAAGTGGGTAAAAGTTAAAGGTGAGCAGGATGATGAGCCTTTTTTCTTAGCAATATCTTTAGCAGATTATGGAGTTGTTCCATATGAAGGGTCAGGATTATGGAACACCTTTACTTGCTTAAGAGATCCAAAAATTCTTTTAGGAGGTATTCCTGATAATGTTGTGAAATTTAAACCAAGAAATAAAGGAAGATAATTTGACTCTTGACGTATTTTTAAAAATATTGTATATTATCATTAACCTTTAATTAATTAAAGAGGTTATTTTTTTTGATCAAATATGGCAGATACATTTCAAAGAACAAAACCACACGTAAATATCGGAACCATTGGTCACGTAGATCATGGTAAAACCACGCTAACCGCAGCTATCGCAACTGTTTTATCCAAAAAGGTTCTTCAAAAGCAATGAAATATGAAGATATTGATAATGCTCCTGAAGAAAAAGCAAGAGGAGTAACGATTAATATTTCTCATATTGAATACGAAACAGAAAAAAGACATTATGCTCATATTGATGCCCCAGGACACGCAGATTACATTAAAAACATGATTACAGGTGCCGCTCAGATGGACGGTGCTATCTTAGTAGTTTCTGCTCCAGACGGTCCAATGCCTCAAACAAGAGAACATATTCTTTTAGCTTATCAGGTTGGAGTTCCTGCAATCGTAGTATTTCTTAATAAGTGTGACATGGTTCAAGATGAAGAACTTTTGGATTTAGTTGAAATGGAAGTAAGAGAGCTTTTAACAAAATATAAATATCCTGGAGACAAAGTGCCAATTATAAGAGGATCAGCTCTTAAAGCCTTAGAAGGTGATGCAGATGCTGAAAAGGCAATTATTGATTTGATGGATAAGGTTGATGAATTCATACCAACTCCAGAAAGAGAAACTGAAAAGCCATTTCTTATGCCTGTTGAAGACGTCTTCTCTATTAAAGGAAGAGGAACAGTTGTTACAGGAAGAATTGAAAGAGGAAAGGTTAAGGTAAATGATACAGTAGAAATAGTTGGAATAAAAGATACAAAATCAACAGTTGTTACAGGAGTTGAAATGTTTAGAAAGCAACTTGAAGATGGTCAAGCAGGAGATAATGTTGGTCTTTTACTTAGAGGAGTTGAAAAAGATGATGTAGAGCGTGGACAGGTTATTGCAAAACCAGGATCTATAACACCTCATAAGGAATTTGAAGCAGAAATTTATGTACTTGCTAAAGAAGAAGGCGGACGACACACACCATTTTTCAATGGTTACAGACCACAATTCTATATTAGAACAACTGATGTTACAGGAGAAGCTACTTTGCCAAAAGGAGTAGAAATGGTAATGCCTGGTGATAATACTAAAATAACTGCGAAACTTATCTCTCCAATTGCCCTAGAGGAAGGATTAAGATTTGCTATCCGAGAGGGCGGAAAAACAGTTGGAGCAGGAGCGATTACTAAAGTAATTGCTTAATTCCGCAAAATAACTACATACAATGCCAAAAGGAAGAATAAGAGTACGTTTAAAAAGTTATGATGCTAGGGTAATTGACTCTACGTGTCAACAGATATTAGATACGGCCATAAGGACCGGTGCCAAAGTCGTGGGTCCAATACCCCTTCCTAGTAAAAGAACAGTTTTTGCAGTAAATAAGTCTCCTTTTGTTGATAAAAACGCAAGAGATCATTTTCAAATAAAAACACACAAAAGACTAATTGATATTTTATCTCCAACAGATAAAACTATTGATTCATTAACTCATTTAGAGCTTCCTGCTGGTGTAAATATTGAAATAAAAATCTAATATGTCTCCGGAAAGAAAACAAGACTAAAGTAAAATTAATGATTATTTACGATTTACAGCTTTAGGAACGCTATATTTTTTAAACTCATTATTTGCTTTTAAAAAAGAGAATGAATTTAACGGAATGATCTCTCTCCTTTTTACAATAGGTTGTAAAGGATACGGAGAAGGAATGTATGTTTTATCTTTAAGATCTTCAAAAAAATAATTTTTTCTAAATAGCAGTTGCATTTAGTCTCATTTCCATATATAATAATCCCAGTTTTACATGGCTATTAAGAAAAGTGTGAAATTGACTACCTAAGTACTGTTTTAGCTTCGAAAGAAGATGCGGCTTAGGGAGCCGCTTTTTTTGTTGTATAGGCCATCCCTGAAATAAGTATGAATATAATTGGTTTTATTGGTAAAAAAAATGATCAAACGCAAGGATTTTTAGAAGACGGACGAAGAATTCCTATTACTATTGTATCCTCTTTAGGAAATAAGGTTTTACAGATAAAAACATTAGAAAAAGATGGATACAATGCTATTCAAATTGGATTTGGTACAAAGAAAAAAGCAAATAAAGCACTTGGAGGACACAGCAAGAAAGCAGGGTTAAAAGAAACACCCCGTTTTTTTAGAGAAATTAAATTAGCAGATGCTCCTGAAATTGAGCTTGGAGTTGAAATTAATATTTCAGAAATACTTGAGCCAGGAGATATGGTAAACGTAACTGGAATTTCTAAGGGAAAGGGCTTTGCAGGAGGAGTTAAGAGATATCACTTTAAAGGAGGTCCAAGAACACATGGTCAATCAGACCGTGAAAGAGCTCCTGGTTCTATAGGTCAAACAACTACACCAGGAAGAGTATATAAAGGCAAAAAAATGGCAGGGCGCATGGGAAATGAACAGGTAACAGTAAAAAATCTTGAAGTAATTGAAATAAAAGAAGATGGAACAATTTTATTGAAAGGTTTGGTTCCAGGGGTAAAGAACTCGTTAATAATTGTTAAAAAAATTGGTAAAAATAATAATTTTATACCACTATATAAAGAAGTTTTAGAAGAAGAGAAAGTAGTAGAAAAAATTGAAGAAGAAAAAGAAGAAGCTCCTAAATCTCCTTCTTTAGAAGAATCAATTAAGGAAGAAAAGACTGAGGGGGAAGAGAAAAAAGAGGAAGAAGTAAAAGAAGAAATAAAGGAGGAAAATGCCTAAAGTAATTAAAAAAGAAGTAAAAACAAAAGAACCCGTTGTAAAATCAGGAGGTTTAAAAATGGATGTATATGATCTTAAGGGAAAAGTTGTTGAAAAGATAACACTTTCTAAGGAAATTTTTGATGTGAAAGTAAATAAAAGCTTATTATCACAAGCTGTAAGAGTATATCTTGCAAATCAAAGAAGAGGAACTCATTCAACAAAGACCAGAGGAGAAATAAATGCCACTACGCATAAGGCATGGAGACAAAAAGGTACAGGTAGAGCAAGACATGGTGCGAAATCTGCTCCGATTTGGGTTGGAGGAGGAGTTGTTTTTGGTCCAAAACCACGAGATTATTCACTGAAGTTGCCAAAGAAAATGAAAAAGGCAGCTTTATTTTCTTCTTTAACTGTGAAAAAAGAAGAAAATTCAATAATTATCCTGACAGGACTTGAAAAAATAGAATTAAAAACAAAAAAAATGGTAGATGTAATTAAAAATCTTAAGCTTGAAGATAAAAAAAGAAAAATTTTATTAGTTACACCAGATACGATTAATGGTTACGAAAATATTTTTAAAGCTGGGAGAAATATAAAAGGACTAACTATTATGAGTGCAAAAATGTTAAACACCTATCAAATTTTAAATTCTAAAACATTATTATTTATGAAAACTTCATTGGAGACTCTAGAAAATACTTTTTTAAAGGAGAAAACTAACTAATGCATATTATTATTTCGCCAATTATTACTGAAAAATCAATGCTTCTTGCAGCAAAAGATAGGTTTACTTTTAGAGTATCTTTTGGAGCAAGTAAGGAAAAATTGAAAAAAGAAGTAGCAAAAAGATTTGGTGTTGATGTATTAAGTGTTTTAACAGTAATTGCTAAGGGAAAAACCAAAAGAATGGGTTCAAAAAGAATGGAAAGAAAAACAGCAAATTATAAAAAAGCAATTGTTCAGGTTAAACCAGGACAAAAAATTGGTTTATTTGAATTAGGAGGTAAATAATGAGTAGAAAATTAAAAACTATTGGAAAAAAAAGAACAGGTAGGGATGTAAGCGGACAGGTTGCCGTAAGGCATCAGGGTGGACAGCATAAGAGATACTATAGAATGATTGATTTTAGAAGAGATAAATTAGGCGTTGTAGGGAAAGTTGCTGCAATAGAATATGATCCTAATAGAACTTGTGACATAGCTTTGATACAATATACAGACGGAGATAAAAGATATATTCTTTGTCCAGAAGGTTTAGAGCTTAATAGTAATGTCGTTTCTGGTCCAAGTGCTGAGATTAAAACAGGAAACGCTCTTCCCCTTTCTGCAATTCCAATAGGAACTGTAGTTCATAATGTTGAGCTTACTCCTGGAAGAGGCGGACAACTTGCCAGAGGAAGTGGAGCTGCAGCGACTGTTCAGGCAAAAGAAGGTAATTATGTCCATTTAAAACTTCCTTCAGGAGAGGTTAGAAAAGTAAGAATTAAAGGGTATGCAACTATTGGAAATGTTGGAAATATTGAGTGGAAAAATGAAGTAATAGGAAAAGCCGGTAGGAAAAGAAACATGGGTATAAGGCCAACGGTCAGAGGAGTTGCTCAGAACCCAAGATCACATCCTCATGGAGGAGGAGAAGGAAGATCTGGAATTGGTATGTCAACACCAAAGACTTATGCAGGAGGACATGCTGTTGGAAATACCAGAAAAAAGAATAAATATTCAAATAAATATATTTTGAAAGGAAGAAAAAAATGAGCAGATCATTAAAAAAAGGTCCATATATAGACCAAAGATTACTTAGGAAAGTATTAAGACAAAAACAAATGGGAGATAAAAATCCGATAAAAACTTGGGCAAGACCATGTACTATCACTCCTGAGTTTGTCGGACAAACAATTGCAGTTCATAATGGCAAGATTTTTATAAATGTTTTCATAGAAGAAGGTATGGTTGGACATAAATTAGGAGAATTTTCACCAACTAGATTATTTAGAACGCATGGAAGAGTTGTGGCAAGAGAGATATCTAAAACATAAAGTTATTATGGAAGTTATTGCAAAAGTAAAATCAGTAAGAATTAGTCCTAGAAAAGTTAGACTTATTGCAGATGCAGTTAGGAAAATGTCAGTTGCAGATGCAATAAAGAATCTTGAAGTAATAAAAAAAAGAGGAGCATATCCTCTCTTAAAAAGCTTTAAAAGTGCAGTTGCAAATGCAATAAATAATGCCAAGCTTTCTGAAGACAAGCTTTTTATAAAAGAAATTGACGTAACAGATGGACCTTCTCTTAAGAGGTTTCATGCCTCAACAAGAGGAAGAGCTCATCCGTATAAAAGAAGAAGTAGTCATATAAGAGTAGTTTTAGGAGTTAAAGAAGAAGTAAAGAAAGAAGAAGTAAAAGAAAGTAAAAAAGATGAAAAAATCACAAAGGAGGTAAAAAAAGATGGGACAAAAAGTTAATCCAAATTTATTTAGATTAGGACCTGTGTATGGTTGGAGTAGTAGGTGGTATGACGAGAAGCACTATAAAGAAACGCTTTTAGAAGATTACAAATTAAGAAACGCTTTAATGAAAAAGCTTATGAATGCAGGAATTTCTTCTGTTGAGATTGAAAGATCAATCAACAGTATTAAAGTCATTGCTTATGTTTCAAGACCAGGTATGGTTATAGGAAGAGCAGGTTCAGGGCTTGAGGATTTAAAAGAATTTTTATATAAAATTCTAAAAATTAGCAAGGAAGAGAGAAATGTCAAAAAACTCGATATTAGAGTAGAGCCTATAAAAGAACCAAATCTTGATGCATATCTTGTTGCAAAAAATATTTCAGATCAGTTAATAAGAAGACTTCCTTATAGAAGAGTCATGGCACAAACTGTAGAAAGGGTTATGAATTCTGGTGCAAAAGGAATAAGGGTTGTTTTATCAGGAAGAATAGGAGGAGCAGAAATTGGAAGAGTTCAAAAACTTCAAAAAGGAAAAGTTCCCTTATCAACAATAAGAGAACATATTATTTTTGCAAGCGTACCTGCTCTAACAAAAAAGGGATATGTTGGTGTAAAAGTGTGGATTAATAAACCAGAGGAGAAATAATATGCTGTTACCAAAAAGATCAAAATATAGAAAACAACAAAGGGGAGTTTTAAAAGGAGTAGCAACCAGGGGAACAAATATTTCTTTTGGAGATCATGGATTAATTGCAGAAAGTATAGGCTGGGTAACGTCAAGACAAATTGAAGCAGCAAGAAGAGCTATAACTCACTATACAAAAAGAGGAGGAAGGGTTTGGATAAGAATATTTCCTGATAAACCTGTAACTAAAAAACCTGCTGAAGTAAGAATGGGCGGAGGAAAAGGAGATGTTCATGAGTATGTTGCACCAGTTAGGCCAGGAAGAATGATTTTTGAAATGAGTGGAGTAACAAAAGAAGTTGCATTGGAAGCTTTAAGACTTGCATCCCACAAGTTGCCGATAAAAACAAAAATTGTTTCTAAAGATTAATTATGAAAACTAAGGAAAAAAAAGATTTATTTACAAAAGATATTAAAGAACTAAAAAGTATGGTTTCTGAAGCAAAGGATGTTCTTTTTAATCTTAAAATGGAAAAAAGCCAAAATAAGCTAAAAAATACGAGATCAATCTTTATGAAGAGAAAAGAAATTGCAATAATATTAACGGTTTTAAGAAGAAAGGAGTTAGAAAATGCAAAAAGTCTTTAACGGAACAATTATTTCTTTAAAAATGCAAAAAACAGCAGTGGTTCAGATTAAGAGAAAAGCGCCACATCCGCTTTATAAAAAACTTCTTAACAAAAGTAAAAACTTTAAAGCAGACACAGGAGATCTAGTTCTTAATTTAGGAGATAAGGTTAAAATTGCTGAAGTAAAACCTATTTCTAAAGGAAAAAAGTTTAGAGTATTGGAGGTAATAAAATAAATGATTCAACATAGATCAATTTTATCAGCTGCTGACAATTCAGGAGCAAAACGCTTAATGGTAATTCAGACCTATGGTGGGTCAAGGAGAAGATTTGGAAGAATCGGAGATCTTCTAAATTGTGTTATTAAAGAGGCAAGCCCTACCGGACAAGTTAAGGCAAGTGAAATGGTAAAAGTTGTTTTGGTAAGAAGCAGAAAGGAATATAAAAGAGCGGATGGTTCATATGTTAGATTTTCTGACAACGCAGGAGTTCTAATTGATAATGCAAAAGATAAAAATCCAATAGGGACTAGAATTTTTGGTCCTATTGCAAGAGAAGTAAAAGATAGAGGTTATGCAAAGATTGCCAGTATGGCACCGGAGGTAGTATAATGACAGATTCAAAAACAAAAATTAAAAAATTTAAAAAAGAAGATAATGTAAAAGTAGTTTCTGGAAAAGAAAAGGGCAAAACAGGGAAAATTGAGAAAGTTTTACATAAAGAGAAAAAAGTATTAATTACTGGACTTAATCAATATAAAAAACACGTTAAAGCAAAAGCTCAAGGTCAAAAGTCAGAAATAATTACGATCACAAAGCCATTGCCTATTACAAATATCGCTATTATTTGTCCAAAATGTCATAAGCAGACCAGAGTAGGTTTTAAAATAGAAAAGAATCAAAAAATTAGAATTTGCAGAAAATGCAAAGCTGAATTATGAACTTACAGCAAAGATTTATAAAAGAAACAGCAATTAATCTTAAGAAAGAACTTGGAATAAAAAATTTCATGGCTGTACCTGTGCTTTCTAAAATTGTTATAAATATGGGTGTAAAAGATGCATTGCTTGATAAAAAAAATATAGAAAAGGCAAGTGAAATTCTTGCTCAAATAGCAGGACAAAAAGCAAAGGTTATGAAGGCAAAGAAATCAATATCATCTTTTAAATTAAGAGAAGGAGATAAGATAGGTCTTAGTGTAACATTAAGAGGAAAAAGAATGTATGATTTTTTTGAAAAATTAACATCTGTTGTATTACCAAGACTAAGAGATTTTCATGGAGTGAGAACAACTAGTTTTGATAAGCATGGAAATTATACTTTAGGATTTGTGGAATCAGCAGTTTTTCCTGAGATAGATCCTTCTAAGGTTGATAAAATACAAGGATTAGAAATAACTATTGTTACAACAGCAAAAGATGATAAAGAAGGATTAACTTTATTAAAGGCTTTAGGAATGCCTTTTGTAAAAAATTAAACTATGGCAAAAAAATCAAGCATTGTAAAATTTGAGAAAAAGCAAAAATTTCCAGTTCGCGACAAGAACCGTTGTAATATATGTGGTAGAGCTAGGGCATATATGAGAAGGTTTGGTCTTTGTAGACTTTGTTTTAGAGAGCTTGCAGCAAAGGGAGAACTTCCCGGAGTTATAAAAACAAGCTGGTAAATATATGAATTATCAAATAGCAGATTTTATTATTAGGATTAAAAATGCAGCACTTGCAAAAAGAAAGCAAGTTTTATTGCCCTATTCAAAATTAAATAAAGAAGTGGGAAAAGTTTTAGTGAAAAAAGGATTCTTAGAAGAAATTAAAGAGTCAATAACAGATGATAAAAAAACTTTAACAGCAATTGTTAAATATTACAAAAGAGTACCAATCCTTACCAATGTAGAGATTATCTCCAAACCGTCTTTACGTGTCTATGGCACTGTAAAAGATGTTTTAGAAATTGAAAAAAGAGGAAAGAAAACAGTAATTATTTCAACAAGTAAAGGTGTAATGACTGGAAATGAAGCAAAAAAGAAAGGAATAGGAGGAGAAATAATTTTTGCCATTTGGTAAAAGAAAAAATATGTCTAAGATAGGAAAAAAACCAGTTGAGATAAAAGAAGGAGTAACAGTAAGTATTGAGAACAATAGGATTACTGCGGTTGGTTCAAAGGGAACATTATTTTTTGATATTCCAAAAGGAATTGACGTAAAAATAGTTGATAATAAAGTTATTGTTTCTCAAAAAAAAGCGGATGATCCAGAAACAAGAGCATTATTTGGTTTAACAAGATCAATAATTGCTAATATTATAACAGGTGCTTCAACAGGTTTTGAAAAAAAATTAGAATTAGTTGGAGTTGGATATAGAGCTCAAGCATCTGGATCTTCTATAACCTTATCGCTTGGATTTTCTCATCCAGTGCACTTTAAAGCGCCTGAGGGAGTTACATTTACAGTTACAGATAATGTTATTACTATTTTTGGAGCAGACAAGGTATTGGTTGGAAATACAGCAGCAAAAATAAGAGCGATAAGACCACCAGAACCATATAAAGGAAAAGGAATTAGATATCAGGGAGAAAAAGTGAGAAGAAAAGCAGGGAAAGCGGCAAAAGCGATTGGAACAAAATAATATGAATAACATAAACAATATTAATAAAAAATTAAGAAGAAAAATAAGGACAAGATCTAAAACAAAAGGTGGAGAGCAAAGACCAAGGCTTTCAGTTTTTAGATCTAATAACTATTTTTATGCACAAATCATAAATGATGAAAAAGGGAAGACAGTAATTAGTATATCTGAAAAGGATTTGTCTAAAAAAGAAAAAATAAATAAAACAGGAAAAGCAAAGGAGCTAGGAATAGCTTTAGCAAAAAAGGCAATAGCAAAAAAAATACAAACCGTAATTTTTGACAGAGGTAGCTACTCGTACCACGGAAGAGTAAAAGCCTTCGCAGAAGGCGCAAGAGAAGGAGGCCTTAAATTATAATGGCAAGACAAAACATGCAAGTTTTTGAAAATCAAGTAAAAGAATACGAAGAAGAAATTGTTCAGGTTAATAGAGTTTCTAAGAAAACAAAGGGTGGAAATAAGATTGGTTTTTCTGTCTTAACAGTTGTTGGAAACAAAAACGGAAAAGTTGGTGTAGGCTTAGGAAAAGCACCTGATGTTTCTGCTGCAATTAAAAAAGGTGTTGCTATTGCAAAAAAACATGCAATGGAAATACCGATTATTAATGGAACAATTCCTTTTGAATACAGAATTAAGTTAGGAGCTGCAAAAATATTATTAAAACCAGCCCCTCCAGGAAGCGGAGTTATCGCAGGAGGAGCTGTTAGAAGCGTTGTTTCGCTTGCGGGTATTCAAAATATTTCTTCCAAAGTTTTAGGTACTGATAATCAGGCAAGTAATGTATACGCAACAATGGAAGCATTGAGACAAATTTCAATAAGATATTATAGGGAGAAAAAAATTAAAGGAGACTTAAAAAAATGAATAGTCTAAACAATCTAAAAAAAATTACTGCAAAATCAAAGAGGAGATTAGGACAAGGACATGGTTCAGGAAGAAGTAAAACTGCAGGAAGAGGAACAAAAGGGCAAAAATCAAGAAATAAAGTACCAATCTATTTTGAGGGAGGAGCACTTCCTTTAATAAAAAGACTCCCCTTTCGTAGAGGAAAAGGGAAAAATAAAGTATTTAAGAAAAAACCAATTGGGATAAATGTTAAAGTCTTAAACTTATTTAAAAAAGATACAGTTGTAGACATTAAAAGCTTAACCGATAAAAATATCGTAAACAAAGAAGAAGCTTTAATGTATGGTGTTAAGATACTAGGAGATGGAAAATTAACAGTTCCTCTTTTAATAAAGCTTCCTGTTACAAAAGGTGCAGAAAAGAAAATAACTAAGGCAGGTGGAAAAGTAGAAACACAGTAATAATGAATAATATTTTAGCTGTTTTTAAAAACAGTATAAAATCACCAGAAGTTCGAAAAAAACTGTTATTCACAGCTGCAATTTTTGTTATTTTTAGAATTTTTGCACATATCCCCGTTTCTGGTGTAGATGTAGCTCAGTTAAAAGTACTTTTTTCCCAGAATCAATTTTTATCACTTCTAGACATTTTTTCAGGAGGAACCCTTGCCAATTTTTCAGTAATGGCACTTGGTTTAAATCCATATATTAATGCCTCTATTATTCTGCAGCTTCTTACTATGGTTTTTCCAAAACTTGAAGAACTTTCTAAAGAAGGAGAATCAGGCAGACAAAAGATAAATCAATATACTAGATTTTTGACAGTTCCCCTAGCAGTACTTCAGGCGGTTGGAATGTATGCTCTTTTAAGAAATCAAGGAATAATTTCAAATTTAAATCCGATCAGTCTTATTTCATTTTTGCTTACCATGACAGCAGGAACAATGCTTCTGGTATGGCTTGGTGAACTCGTAACTGAAAAAGGAGTTGGGAATGGAATATCTCTTTTAATTTTTGCAGGAATCGTAGGGAGACTCCCTGTTGTTTTGGGACAAACAATTTCAACAGTTAACGCTGAGAACATTATAAATATTGCCACATTTTTAATAATGGGATTAACAGTTATTGCATCAATTGTTCTTATAAATGAAGCTACTAGGCAAATTACTGTTTATTATGCAAAAAGAGTAAGGGGAAATAAAATGTATGGAGGTCAGCAAACCCATTTACCATTAAGGCTTAATCAGGCAGGAGTAATTCCAATTATTTTTGCAGTTTCATTAGTCTTAATGCCCTCTCTGATTGCTAATTATTTTGTTGCATCAAAAAATGAATTTCTACATAGCACGGCGCTTTTTATTACAACTTGGTTTAATCCTGATGGCTTGATATATAACGCTAGTTATTTCCTATTAGTTGTTGGATTTACTTATTTTTACACAGCAGTTGTTTTTAATCCTAAGAAAATAGCAGATGAAATTCAAAAATACGGTGGATTTATACCAGGAGTTAGACCAGGGACGCCAACTGCTAATTACCTAAATTATATTTTAACTCGTATTACCTTAGCAGGAGCTATCTTTTTAGGAACAATTGCTATTCTTCCAGTTATTGCAAAATCATTTACAAATGTTCAGAATTTAGTATTAGGGGGAACAAGCGTTTTGATTGTTGTTTCAGTAGTACTTGAAACAATAAAATCAATAGAAGCACAGCTTGTAATGAGAAATTACGAGGGATTTAAAAAATAATATGAAATTAATAATAGTTGGAATTCAGGGTGCAGGAAAATCAACACAGGGAAATCTTTTGGCTAAAAAATTAAATATCCCTTACCTTTCAACAGGTCATATTTTTAGAGATTTGGCAAAAGAAAAAACACCTGAAGGGCGTTACATTAAAGAAACTACAAACGCAGGATACTTAATTCACGATAACAAAGTATTAGAAATTGTTAGTGAGTATCTGCATAGACCACAATATGAAAAGGGATATATCTTAGATGGTTTTCCAAGAACAATTACGCAAGCAAGATCTTTTGAAAACGGGATAGATAAAGTAATTTATCTTAAAGTATCTGATAAAGAGGCTTTATGGAGACTTTCAGGAAGAGATGATGAAAGAGAGGACAATACATTAAAGGCAATTAGAAAAAGAATAAATCTTTTTCATGAATTTTCAGAACCAGTTTTAAACTATTATAGAGATAAAAAAGATTTAATTGAAATAGATGGAGAAAAAACAGTTCAAGAAATCTATAAAGAAATTATATCAAGACTTACATAATGATAATCGTATTTATTGGTCCTCCCTTTTCCGGAAAAGAAACACAGACAAATTTATTAAGTAATAAACTTAATATACCTGTTTTTAGCATGGGTAATCTTATTAGAAAAGCATACAAAGAAAAGAATAAAAAAATAATAAAAGCATATGAGGAATATAGTATGAAGGGCAAGCATCTTCCGATTTTATTAAAATTTGACCTTCTTAAAAAAGAAATAGATAAAGCGGATAATAATTTTATTTTAGATAATTTTCCAGCAAATAAAGAAGATCTTATTACTTTTGAAATCTATCTTAAAGAGCGCAATCTTTCTATACACAAAGTATTTTATTTAAACATTTTAGAAGATGAGATGAGAAAAAGATTTACTATTAGAGGAAGAAAAGATGATGATTTTGAAGTTGTTAAAAAGAGAAGAGATATTCAAGATAGAGAAAGAACTTTTGTTATTAATTATTTTAAAGAAATGGGAATTCTTGTTGAAGTTAATGGCAAGGGAGATATTGAGGAAATTCAAGAAAAAATCTTCTTAGAATTAAATTCTTCTAAATGATGATTAATATAAAAACTGCACAAGACATTGAAATTATGAAAAAAGGCGGAAAAATACTTGCCGATGTTGTAAATGAGGTTTTGGAAAATGCAAAACCTGGAATTTCAGAACTTGAACTTGAAGATTTAGCGAATAATTTAATTAATAAAAAGGGTGCTTTTCCAGGTTTCAAAAGAGTTGAGGGCTATAATTTTGCGACTTGTATATCTACAAATGATGTAATTGTCCACGGGATACCAGGAAAATATAAACTAAAAGAGGGAGATGTTTTTGGTGTTGATTGTGGAGTTTTTCTTAATGGATTTTTTACAGATATGTCTAAGACGATAAGAATTAGAAGTATTAATTCTAAATTAGAAAAAGATAATATAGATAAATTTTTGGAAACAGGACAAATTGCATTACATAAAGCAATTAAGCAGGCAAAGATAGGAAATAGAATAGGGCATATTTCAAAAACAATTCAAGATATTGTTGAAAAAAATGGATATTCTGTAGTAAGAGAGTTGATAGGTCATGGAATAGGTAAGAAATTACATGAAGATCCAGAGGTGCCAGGGTTTTTAGTAGGAGATATTAATAAAACGCCTCTTTTAAAAGAAGGAATGACTATTGCAATTGAGGTAATTTATAACATAGGTAAAAAAGAAATTGTCTATACTGATGATGGTTGGACAATAAAAACCAAAGATAAAAGCATCTCAGGGCTTTTTGAACATACAGTTTTAATTACAAAAAAAGAACCAGTAGTTATAACAAGCTAATCGTTGCAGATAGAGCTTATTTTTGTTATAATTACATTTGAAATTTCTATTTTAGGGTTTCTAGTAAAAAGTCCAATTCAAAATGCAAAAGTGCATAAAAATAGGATGTTTATTTTGTTGTTAGGAATAGTCTAAGATTATAAGAATTTTATTATGGTTCATCAAGGATCTTTTGAAGTAGAAGGCGTAGTAGAAGAATCATTACCTAATACACTTTTTAGAGTAAAACTTGATAGTGGAGATTTAATTCTCTGTCACTTATCTGGGAAGATGAGGATGCATTTTATAAAAATTCTTCCTGGGGATAAGGTAAAACTTGAGATGACACCCTATGACAAGGCTAAAGGAAGAATTATATATAGATCAAAATGAAAGTACAAGCAAGCGTAAAACCAAGATGCATAAAATGTAAAATTATTAAGCGTAAAGGCGTGATTAGAGTTGTTTGTGAAAATCCGAGACATAAGCAAAGGCAAGGATAATATATGAGAATTTCAGGAATAAATTTACCAGATGAAAAAAGAGTAGATATTGGCCTTAGTTACCTTTATGGTATAGGAAGAAAAAATGTAGTAGAAGTTTTAAAAAAAGCAGAAGTTGAAGCTTCGAAGCGAATAAAAACTTTAACAGAAGATGAGCAAAAAAGAATTCAAAAAGTACTAGAGACATATAAATTAGAAGGAGATTTAAGAGTAGAAATATTAAACAACATTAAAAGATTAAAAGAATTAGGATCGTATAAAGGTGTAAGGCATGGTAAAAATTTACCTGTAAGAGGACAAAGAACTAGATCAAACGCAAGAACAAAAAGAGGGAAAAGGGTAACAATAGGTGCAATTAAGAAAGACTTGGCAGTAAAAATGGAAACATCTACTGCCGTAAAAGCAAAAACCGGAGGTAAATAAAGATGGCAAAAAAGATAGTAAAAACAGCAAAGACAAAGAAAAAATCAAATCTTATAGTTTCTGAACAGGGAAAAGTTTTTGTATCGGCAACTTTTAATAATACTTTAGTTACATTCACAAATGATAAAGGAGATACTGTTTCTTGGGGTTCAGCAGGATCAAGTGGTTTTAAAGGAACAAGAAAATCAACTCCTTTTGCTGCAACCACAGCAGTGGAAATAGCAGGTAAGAAAGCGATTGAGAAAGGATTAAAAACAGTTGAAGTATATGTTAAAGGTCCGGGTTCAGGAAGAGATGCATCTTTAAGAGCAATTAAGGCATCAGGTCTTTCAATTTCTTTAATTGCAGATATTACGCCAATTCCTCACAACGGACCAAGGGCAAAGAAAAAAAGAAGAGTTTAAAAATTATGGCAAGATATACAGGACCAAAACATAGATTAGCAAGAAAAGTAGGAGTAAATATCTTAGATAAAAGTTCGGCAAGTTTGCAAAGGAGATTAAATATTACTCCTGGAGTGCATGGTAAAAAAAGAAAGAGAAGATTATCTGAATATGGTCTTCAAATGAAAGAAAAGCAAAAGGCAAAGATTATGTATGGACTTATGGAGAGACAGTTAAAAAATCTAGTAAAAAAAGTGCAAACAAAAAGGGGAGATACGGGAGAAATGATATTTTCTCTTCTTGAGACAAGGCTTGATAACTTAGTTTATAGATTGGGTTTTGCTAAGACAAGATTTAACGCAAGACAGTTTACTTCACATGGACATATCTTAGTAAATGGAAAAAAAGTTAATATCCCATCATATCAGGTAAGAGTTGATGATGAGATAAGTGTTTCCGATAAAATAAAAGATAATCCGCAGCTTATAACAGCTTCTGAAGAAAAAGAAGGAAACATTATGCCTTTTCTTAAAAGAAATAAATTATCAGGGAAGCTTATTAGGACACCTAAAAAGGATGATTTGGAATTACCGTTTAATATACAATTGATCATTGAATATTATTCAAGATAATGGTAAAATAATACCTTATGACGAATCCAACATTTAAAATTAAAGAAGAAAAACTAACAGACGATTTTGGAGAGTTTGTTATTGAGCCTCTAGAGCCAGGATATGGCCATACATTAGGAAATTCCTTAAGAAGAGTTCTTATGGTATCAATTCCTGGAGCAGCTGTTACTTCTGTAAAAATAGCAGGTGTTAAGCATAAGTTTTCAACGGTTCCTGGCCTTAAGGAAAATGTTGTTGATCTTTTGATAAACATAAAAAACTTAAGCTTTAGACTTCTTGACTCTAAAACTAGTAGTATAGTAAAACTTTCTGTAAAAGGAGCAAAAGAGATCACAGCAAAAGATTTTGATCTTCCAGAAGATGTAGAAATTGTAAATAAAGATGCATATGTTGGATCATTAACTGATAAAAAAGCAAAACTTGAGATAGAGCTTACAATAGAAAGAGGATATGGTTATACACTTTCTGAGGATAAAAAAATAAATACCTTAGGAGTTTTACCAACAGATGCAATATTCACCCCAGTTAAAAGAGTAAATTATGAAGTTTCTGCAACTCGTGTTGGAAGACAAACAAACCTTGATAAGTTAATTCTTAGTATTTGGACAAACGGAGTGATTAGTCCAAGAGAAGCATTAGAAGAAGCATCTAGAGTTCTTGCTTCATACTTTACTCACGTCTTTGAACCAAAGGAGGTAGTTTCTAAAGAGAGTGAAGATTCCGATAAGCCATATTCTGATGCTTTACTTAAGATGACAATAGACGAGTTAGATCTTCCAACTAGAATTTACAATAGCTTAAGAAATGGAGACATTGAAACAATTGGACAATTAATAGAAGCTCCAAGAAAAGACCTTGCCACTATGAGGAATATGGGCGGGAAATCAATAGCAATAATTGAAGAGAAACTTAAAGAAAAAGATGTAACGTTACAAAATTAAGTTTCCAATATCAGTTTTCAGTTATCAGATTTTGGTTAAGCAATTTTCAGCTTCTCAGTCAGAAAGATAAGACCGATAAGACTAGAATCTGAAAGCAAAAACCGAGAACCGATAGCTGATTTTTAATATGAGAAAGAAAGTTTTTGGAAAACAATTAAAAAGAGATAAAGATGAAAGAAAAGCCTTGTTTAAAGGTCTTTTGTCGTCTTTAGTTTTAGAAGAAAGTATTAAAACCACAGAACAAAAGGCAAAAGCAATAAGAGCTGATGCTGATAAGCTTGTTACAAAAGCTAAAAAAGAGCCACTTTTGGCAAAAAGACTTTTAGAAAAAAAGATAGATTATAGAGCAGTTAAAAAAATGATTTCAGAAATTGCTCCAAGATTTAACAATAGACAGGGTGGATATACTAGAATGATAAGACTTGGAAGAAGATTTGGAGATGATGCGACAATGGTTGTGCTTGAGTGGACAGAGAAACCTCTTCCTAAAGAGGCAAGACCAAAAGATAAGGAAGTTAAAAAAGTAACTCCAGTTAAAAAAGTGGTAAAAAAAATAGTTAAAGAAAAGAAAAAAGAATCAAAAAAGGAGGCTAAGTAATAATGAAAAAAAGCTCAACAGCAATAAAACAGTCTGACATTAAACAGGAATGGCACGTAGTAGATCTTAAGGGTAAGATATTAGGAAGAGTTGCAGTTGATATTGCAAAGCTATTAATGGGTAAGTCAAAACCTAATTATGTTAGAAATTTAGATTGTGGAGATTTTGTAGTTGCAATAAATGCAAAAGAAATAAAAGTTACTGGTAAAAAAGAAACTGACAAAAAATATTACAGACATTCTGGATATCCGGGTGGGTTTAAAGAAGAAACATTAAAGAAAGTAAGAGAAAGAAAACCTGAAGATATAATTATTCATGCTGTTTCAGGAATGTTGCCACAAAACAGATTAAAAGATAAAATGTTAAAAAGGTTTCGTGTTTTTGCAGGTTCTGAGCATAGCTTTGAGGATAAGTTTAAAAATAAGGAGTAATTATGGTAGAAATGGATAAAGATAATAAAAAAGCCTATATCTTTGCAGTAGGAAGAAGAAAGTCTTCTGTTGCAAGAGTAAGAGTTTACCAAACCCTTAAAGAGGATGTCGTCATTGCAGGAGAAAAAGTAAAAAAGGGAGATTTTTTCGTAAATGATAAAAAAGTAGAGAACTATTTTAGTGGACCTGTTTTTTCTGCAATTTACCTAGAGCCTTTAAGAGCAGTTAATGTATTAGGGAAATATTCAATTACTGTAAAGGTTGTTGGCGGAGGCCCAAAAGGTCAACTTGATGCTGTTGTTCACGGTGTCTCAAGAGCACTGTCTGTAATAGATGAAAAAAATAGAAATATTTTAAAGAAAAAGGGACTGCTTACTCGTGATGCAAGAGTTAGACAGCGAAGAAATGTTGGAATGGGTGGTAAATCAAGACGCAAGAAGCAATCTCCGAAAAGATAACTCTATTCTTGTTTTACTCTTTCTTAGAATTACCGCCAAATCTTCTCTCTGTTTTGGAAAAGTCTATTAAATTTTCTGCAACATCAACTAGTGTTACTTCAGGTAATGTTTTTCCATAAAGCGATGTTCACTATATTCAATTCTTGGGCCAAAAGCAGATGTTCTTTGTACACCTCCAGGTCTTAAGGCTAAATCGATTTCATAAAGCCTTCCTCTTATTGTCACTAAAAGTTTTAATTAAATCAAAGTCAACGTTAATATTCGGTGGAAGAAATCCTTTTCTTTTTACAATATCAATTCTTGATAATGCTCTTTCTATTTCATCTCTTCTTCCATAATCTAAAGCAAGTTGCAAAACAGGGCCGTTGTTATTAAATGTTTTCTCTTCAGCTTCATCGATTAGATCTCTTAAATGTTGAAGATATCGATCTCTTCTACCTATCTGCATTATTCTAACTCCTTTTCCATGAAGCTCATCAAGTGATTTAAAAATTGTTTTAGTGGTAATATTAAATATATTTTCTTTTTCAGAATTTGACCTCTTCTCTCAATTGTCTGTTGAAAAATCTCAAAGAACTACATTAATGCCGTTTGAAAGAAGAAACCTAGTTAGTTTTGAAGCATTCTCTGTTACTTGTGCGTGTCCCAATTCCCTCAGCCCATCCAAACTCTTTCTCAGCTCTTCTATTGCCATCCATGGTTATTTCTACAGTAGTTCCTTTTAAGCTTTTTTTTACTGCTTTAAATTCTTTCCAAGTTCGTCTTTTTTTAAAAGAGGATAACTTCTCTTTAATTTCTCTAAGTCCAATTCTTTCCAATGCAAAATGTCTTTCTATAAAAAATAATGAGATTAATAAAAAAGTTATTTATTTAGCGTTGGTCCGTGGGGTAAGTTTATAAGTTCTAAAAAGTTCTTTTCCTCGTTCTATTGCTCCAGCTCCTCTATGTTGTCCGAGATTATCAAAAAAAGGACCCTTTTCAAATAATTTCCGTGTAGTATCGATACTATCTTTAGTAGGAGTTTTAGTAATTTTTTTTTCTACAGACATGAGGTTGAATTATAATAAAAAAATACCTTTTAATCAAGTCTCTTTTTTTATCTATCTTAAAAAGTTATTTGATATAATATTTAAGTTAATGAAATCCAGAAGCTTTAAATTAATTTATCTATTACAGATCTTCCTTTAAATGTAAGCGTAGAGTCGATGTTTAGGCTTGCAAGTGATCTCAAGCTGGATGGCGTAGAGATTTATCCTGGTTTAAAAACATTTCCACATATTAGTTTATTGTTAAAATTTATTAAAAAATATAAAATTCCTGTACTTACAATACATTATCCTATCTGGATTACTCAAATAGTAATATCTTTCAATAGTGCTTTTAAGCTTGCTAGAGAGTTAGATTCCTCGATTGTTATACATCCATTAAGTGAGAACTTAAATTCTCATAAGCAAGCAAAATTTTTCAAAACAATCTCAGCTCTTGCGCAAAAAAATAAGATAAATATTTTTCTTGAAAATCTTCCAAAAAGAAGTACTCTTCCAATTTATAAATATTTTTCCAAAACAGATTCTTCCTTAAATAATCTTAGGCAGCTAAATACTTATGCAAAAAAATATAATTTTGGATTAGTATTTGATACAGCACATTATCAATGTGATTCACCTTATTTGGATATTGATTTTTTAAATGTATTTAAGGATATAAAAAACATTCATCTTAGCGATTTTACTTTAAGTAAACAACATTTAAACCTTGGTGAAGGAGTTTTAAACTTTAAAGGTTTATTAAATTTTTTAATAAAAAATAGATATCAAGGAATTGTCACGCTTGAATATTCGCCGCGATTGTTTGAAAAATCGAAAAGTTATCAAGAAGCAGTAAAGACAGGAATAGGAGTAATTCGTTTCTTCTCTAAACATGCCTTAAGAACGTCGGTTACATAGGTGCTAACTTCCTCCTGGGATCTATCAGAGGTATCTATTGTAATTATTTTTGGGTTAGCTCTTCTCTTAATTTCTTCTAGCGCTGAATCATATTCATTTTGAATATTAGTAAGATCTTCAACATTTTCATGCATATGTTTCCATTTTGGTCGTAGCGAGCTAGATTTTCCAGACGATTCCGCTTGAATACGTCTTTCTATCCTGTCAACTGCTTCTTCGGGAGGGACAGTAAGAAAAAAAATTACATCTCTTACATCAGTTCTGGTTAGTTTTTGAAAAAAATCTATTCTCTTTTTCATTGGAAGCTTAGTAATTCTAGGAGAATAATAGATGGCATAAACAGAGGGGTCAATTAGGTAGTCTCGAGCTCCAAGTATCAACTCTGGATTTATGTTTTTGCTATATGTGGTTCAATTATTCTGCCTTGAATAATGACATCGATTGCATTTGCCAAAAGTGAAAGTCTTCTACTCTGAGTCACATCACTTAGGTTATGAGCGGTATCTATAAATTTTAAAAAAATAATCATAATAATTTTATTCTGGTCGGGGTGCGGAGAGTCGAACTCCAGTCACACGGCCCCCAGCCGCGCATTCTACCGTTAAACTACACCCCGCGAAAAAAATAAGAAATTGATCCAGAATGATCTATTGTATTTTATCATAAGATTGGTAGAATTGGGGCATGGCAAAAGCATCTTCTAAGGCTAAAGCAAATGGACAAGTTCAAACTTCGCATAAGCTAGAAGCAGTAAAACTTGCAATGGAGCAAATTGAAAAACAGTACGGAAGAGGTGCTATTATGCGCTTTGGTGAAGAGGGTCGAAAGTTTGATATATCAGTTATTTCTACAGGTTGTCTTCCTTTAGACTTGGCGCTTGGAGTAGGAGGAGTGCCAAGGGGAAGAATTGTTGAAATTTATGGTCCTGAAGCTTCTGGAAAGACCACACTTTGTTTATCGATTATTGCTCAAGCTCAAAAACATGGAGGTATAGTAGCTTTTATTGACGCAGAACATGCGCTTGATCCAATCTGGGCAGAACAGATTGGAGTAAAATTAGATGAGCTTCTTATATCTCAGCCTGATACTGGAGAGCAGGCGTTAGAAATTACGGAAAGCTTGGTAAGAAGCGGAGGAATAGACGTATTAGTAATAGATTCTGTTGCAGCTTTAGTGCCAAGAGCAGAAATTGAGGGAGAAATGGGAGATTCTATGATGGGGCTTCAGGCAAGACTTATGTCGCAGGCATTAAGAAAACTAACTGGTGTTATTTCAAAGTCAAAAACAGTTGTTATTTTTACAAACCAACTAAGGCAAAAAATAGGAATAATGTTTGGAAATCCAGAAACAACCACTGGTGGTCTTGCTCTCAAATTCTATTCTTCTGTAAGAATGGATGTTCGAAAAATTGAAACTATTAAAGATGGTGATAAAGCTATTGGTTCAAGGCATAGAGTCAAAATTGTTAAGAACAAAGTATCTGCTCCTTTTAGATTTGCTGAATTTGATGTTGGTGCCGGAGGAATTTCTCGTGAAGGAGGAGTTATGGATGTTGGAGTTGATATGGAGATAATTAGTAAATCTGGAGCATTTTACAGGTACGGAGATTTAATGCTTGGACAAGGGAAACAAGCTGCAATGATTTATTTAAAAGAAAATAATGATATTAGTAAAAAAATAGTTGATGAAATAATGAGTAAAACAAAAACTTCAGGAACTCCCGTTGAGGTTGGACTAGAGACAGGAAAAGAATAATTAGCAAATGGATTCATTTGAAAAATTTTACAATAAAGCTCTTCATTTTTTATCATTTCGTCCCAGATCAGAAAAAGAAGTAAGAAATTATTTCATAAAACCACGAAGAACGAAGTCAGGCTTTGTTAAAAAAAATATATCAGAAGAAACAATGGATAAAATTATAACAAGGCTCAAAAAACAAAGATTTATTAACGATAAAGAATTTGTTAAGTGGTGGATTGAACAAAGATTAAAATTTAGACCAAGAGCATGGAGAATAATTAAAATGGAGCTGGCAAGAAAAGGAATATCTCAAGAGATTTCTGATCCAATAATTCAAAGTTTGGAATTTAGAATCCAAAATGATTTAGAGTTAGCAAAAAGACTTGTCCAAAAAAGGATAAATAGATATAAAAATTTATCAAAGATAGAAATTTATCAAAAAATGGGAAGATTTTTAGCGTCAAAAGGTTTTGACTATGGAATAATAAAAAAAGTATTAGGCTTGACGGTTGATAGTAGCAAATAGTATAATTTAAGATGGCAAATAGGAATTGTCAGAGGAATATGAAAAGTTTAATTTACAAACCCTCTTTTGACATTTATAGGACTTTTAAATAAGGTTTTTCTTCTTATTGCCTCATAAAATATAATATATGCAAAATCAGGATTTAGTAAAACTTGAAGAGAAACTTCTTGAAAGAGAAGAAAGAATTGACAGGGAAAAAGAAAAACTTGAAAAAGAAAGAGAAGAATTAAAAAAACTCAAAGATGATTTTAGGGAAAAACTTTCTAAAGTTTCTGGTTTAACCTCAGAGGAAGCAAGAAAAGAACTCCTTATACAAACAGAAGAAAGAGAATCTCAGGCAGTTGCTAAAATAATTAGAGAAAAAGAAGAAGTTGCAAAGAAAACTGCTGACAAAAAAGCCCAAGAAATATTAATTGACAGTATGCGTCATGGAGCTCTTAATTACATAGCTGAATTTACGGTTTCAACTGTAAGAATTTCTGATGAAGATATTAAAGGAAGAATTATTGGTAAAGAATGAAGAAATATTAGAGCATTTGAACAAGCAACAGGTGTAGATGTTGATCTTGATGAAGAAGGCATAATTAGACTTTCCAGTTTTGATCAGGTAAGAAGAGAAATTGCCAGAAGATCTCTTGAAAAACTTATTAAAGACACCAGGATTCAACCTTTTAGAATTGAAGAGCTTGTCGAACAAACAAAAAAAGAAGTTGAAAAAATTATGTTCGAAGAAGGAGAAAAACTTTCTCATGAAGCAGGGGTATTTAATCTCTCAGCAGATCTACTGTCAATATTAGGAAGATTTAAGTTTAGAACTTCTTATGGACAAAATTTAATTGTTCATACTCTTGAAGAAACTAAGATAGGTGTTCATATAGCACAAGAAGTTGGAGCTGATGCAAATATCGTAAGACTTGGGTGCTTGCTTCATGATGTGGGTAAGGTTGTAGAAGGAGAGGGTAATCATGTAAAGCTGGGAGCAGAACTTTTAAAAAGATACAATATACCAGAACCTGTTATAAATTGTGTTTTAGAACATCATGAAGATAAACCATTTTCTTCTATGGAATCAATTATTGTTTACATAGCAGATGCTATTTCAGGAGCGCGCCCAGGAGCAAGATATGAAGATGTAGAAGAGTATGCAAAAAGACTTACTGAAATGGAAGAAATGGCAAAAAAATACGAAGGTGTTCAAGATGCCTATGCTTTTGAGGCAGGAAGAGAGTTAAGAATTATTATTGATCCAGGTAGACTAGATGATGCACAGACAACAGTGCTTGCTTCCAAAATTAGAGACGAAATAGGAAAAGCACTTGCTGTTCCTGGAGATGTAAAAGTTACAGCAATTAGAGAATTTAGGGCAATCTCCTCTCATTCTTAACATCAATAGCTAAAACCTTTTTTATTAAATTAACCCTTGACAAGCTATTCGATTTCATTGTATTTTAGACCTAATCTTATTTAATAAATAAATTTATTAACTTACAAATTTTAACCCTATATGAATCTACAAATAATTTTATGCAGAATAAAGGAGGTGATAGTAAATGACAAAAAATGATCTCATCGCATTAGTTGCGAAAAAAGCAAATCTTACAAATAAAGCATCAAGAGACGCTGTAACTCATTTTCTGAATGGAATAAGAGATTCACTTAAAAGAGGAGAAAAAGTTGTAATTACAGGTTTTGGAACATTTAGTGTTAGAAAAAGAGCACAAAGGCCAGGTAGAAATCCAAAAACAGGAGAAAAAATTACGATTAGCGCAAGAAATGCTCCTGGTTTTACACCGGGTAAGACATTAAAAAAAGCGGTAAAATAATTCTGATATAATGTTCTTGTGACGCTAAGATTAAGAATGACTTTTTTTGTCGTTCTGGCAGGGTTATTCATTTGGTTTTTATACATTGACAGAGCGATCTTGACACCATTTGTATTGGCTGCAATTTTTGCCTATGTTTTTAATCCAATAGTAAATTTTCTGTATCTTAAAGTAAAACTTCCTCGTACATTTTCAATACTTATAATTTATCTTTTAATAATGAGCTTAGTGGTAACACTCAGCATTTTTTCAACAAGGAGGATTTTAAGCGAATCCTTAGAATTTAATCAATTTATTTCAAAAACAGTTAATATAACTAAAACGCAAATAAATTCTTTGCCTGATTATATTAAACCAACAGCAAAGGAAGCTTTAATTAGTCTTGAACAGTCAAAGATTTTTTCTTCACAATCATTATTTTCATTATTTCCACAAGCAATTTCTAAAATAGTAAGTTTTTTTATATTTCTTTTTGCAGCTTTTTACTTTCTCAAAGATGGAAATTTTATGCTAAATAAATTTTTAAATTTAATTCCAATAAAGCATAAAATTGAAGTAGAGATTACCTTAAGAAGAATAAACAAGATTTTTGGAGCATATTTACGTGGACAAATTTTTTTAGTTTTTATTGTTTCTCTTATTTTGTTCATAGCGTTATCAATTTTAGGAGTTAAATTTGCTTTAATTATATCAATATTTTCTGGTTTTGCTGAGATAGTGCCAATAATTGGCCCTATTGTTGCAGGTACTGTTGCAACATTGGTTGTATTAATAAGTGGAGTGTCAAATTTTAATTTGACACCAATTCATGCGTCAATTATTGTAATTATAATTTATTTTGTAACTCGTCAATTAGAAGATTATTCTATTATTCCTTATGTTATGGGAAAAATAACAGAGTTACATCCTTTAATAATTCTTTTTGCAGTTATCTCAGGTGGGCATCTTTTTGGGATACTTGGTTTTATATTAGCGGTTCCAATAGCTGGAGTTATAAAAATTATTCTAGGTTTTACGTTAGATAAGATAAACTCTTCAAGTAGGTCTAAGTAAAAAGACTCCAGGAAATAAATAAGCCAGATTCTGTTTTAGTTGCAATCTGTCTCAGTTGTGATGTTTGGTCACGTCTGCCTCGTTTTAATTCGAGGTGCCCTCTACTTTGATGCTCCCGTAAAGCAGGTAATAACGCATCATTCGGAGGTTGCAGCAGGTGGGATTGCCCGTTTCACATCCACTCGTCTCTGTTGCTCTCAGATTCTGTTAATTCAAAATCTGTCTTAAGATTCACATGTGGATAAAAATCTTAAGAACCAGCTATTGCTAGTTGGAGCTTACACTCCATCCCCGGCTTTACACCTGTCTGGACTTTCCTGTCTCGATAAAATCGAGACTAGCAACCTATTTCCTGGAATCCAAGTAATATTATAGCAAAAAACTTAGTTTTTGTAAAAACTAGAGGCCTTAAGAAGAGCAAAGCATTTTATATTCACAGTTTAAGCAGAACTTATTTTTGCTACAGATAAAATCACTTTTTGAAATCTCGTCTGCTTTGTTTAAAATTTTTTCTTTTGCGTCTTCTAGTTGTTTTTTTGTTCTCGTAGTGCTAATTTTTTTTCCTTCTTCAAGAAAATATAACGAAAGAATAATCTCTTCAGGTTTTTTATTAAGAGGAATTTCTTTTACTTCTGTTGCAGCTAAAGCGTAAACTGTAAGTTGCATATCATTTTTTAAAAATTTTTCATCAGGAATTTTTCCTCCGGTTTTATAATCTATTATTTCAATCTTATTGTTTTCTAGGCGGTCAATTCTATCTATTCTTCCCCCAATTTTTAAACCTTTGATTGTAAAATTAAAAGGGTATTCTAGTTTGTCTGGAAGCTTTTTTTTATTAAGATTTACTTTAAGAAAATTTTGAATGATTTTTTTTGCTTTCTCAAAAGCTTTTTTTTCATGTTCTTTGCTATGGAAACCTTCATTTATCCAGTTTTTATTTATTAAGTTTTCTATATTTCTAATATCTATTTTTTCTCCTTTAATTAATGCTTGATAAAAATCCCTAAGAGTAGAATGAACACTTGTTCCAAAACTTTGCGCTGAAGATTGAGCTGTTGGAACCCTTAAAAGGTATTTTAATTTATAATGTAGAGGGCAAATATCAAAAGTTTGAATTTGAGAATAAGAAAGATAGTTTATAGAAATATTTTTTTTAACTGGAGTTAAGATTGGCATTGCTTGCTTCCAATTTAACAAAGAAAGTTGACCATTGTTTTTAGTATTATCTTTTTCAAGAATTTTTAAAACATTTTTTTCTCCTATAGATTCATATACAAACGGAGATATTTTTCTTGTTCTTTTTCCTTCTCCATAATATTTCGAAGCAGTCATAAATAATAAATCTTTTGCTCTAGTCATTCCAACATAAAATAATCTTCTTTCCTCTTCTAGGTGAAAATCTCCAATTGGTAAAATTTCTTTTATGAATTCAGATGGAATAGGAATTGCTTCATGCCTTTCTCTTGTAGGGAAGCGTTGAGAAACAAGATTTATCAAAAAGACTACAGAAAACTCAAGTCCCTTACTTGAGTGTATAGACAAAATATTAACAGCATTGTTTTCTGTCCAATCAACATTAGTACTTAAAGGACTTTCTCCTACTTGCATTGAAAGATCAATCCAATCAACAACTTCAAAAACAGTAGAGTTTTCATGATCTGTTTCATATGCTTTTAATTTGTCAAAAAATCGTGCCATATTTTTTGCGGCAATTTCATCCTTTTCTGTTTCAGGATTTACAAGTTCTTTTAAATATCCACTATCGGTTAAAAAATAAAAAAGTATTTGTCCCGCAGTTTCCTTAGGGACAAGTTTTAAATGTTTTTTTATCATACGGCTTAAGTTCTTTATTTTTTCTTTTGTTTTAATTCCCAGAGGTATTTCATCGATTTTAGTTAGTGTTTCAAAAAGTGAATAATTTTTTCTTTTTGATAGATTTAAGAGCGAAGCAATTTCTATTGCATCAAGTTTAAAAATTGGCATTGTCAAAACTCTATATAGGGAAGTTGAGTCATTAAAATTATATAAAACTTTTAAATAAGAAATTAAATCTTTTATCACTTCTTGCTTGAATAATTTTCCAGGTCCTAAAAATTGAAAAGGAATTCTTTTTCGTTCAAATGCTCTAATGAAAGAGTGAGCGTGATCATTTGCTCTAACTAAGATAGCAATATCTTTAAACAAATATTTATTACTTAAGACAAGCTCATTAATTTTTTTGGCAACTAAGTCTGCTTCGTCTTCTACTTTTTCTGAAAATATAAATTCTATTATTTCTCCATTAATTCTTCTCTCAGATGTTAATTTTTTGCTTATTTTTTCTTTTGCCTCAAGTCGGTCTGGATTATTAAATTGAATTAGATTATATGAACTATCAAGAATTTCTTTTGTAGATCTGTAATTTTTTGTTAGCGTTACAATTTTTGCATCTGAAAAATTTTTCTTAAATTGGATAATATTTGATATAGAACTTCCTCTAAAACGATAAATTGATTGATCATCATCTCCGACAACAGTTATATTTCTTTTTTCTTTTGAAAGAAATTCAGCTAACTTATTTTGTGCGTAATTAGTGTCTTGAAATTCATCAACTAAAATGTATTGAAATTGTTTTTGATAGTTTTTAAGAATATTTTTTCGTTTTCTAAAAAGATTCAAGGTGTTTGAGATTAGATCTGAAAAATCCATAGCTCCTTCTTTTATTTTTATTTCCTCGTAAGTTTTGTAAGCGTTTGCAAGCTCAACTATTTTCTCAATTTCTTCTTTCCCGAATTTTTTATTAACTTTTATTTTTTTTACATATTTTAAATATTCATCTACATTTACATCTTCATCTTTTAACCTGCTAAAATGCTGGAGTAATGCCCCTAAAAATTTATTAGGGTTTCCAAGCGGTCTAAAGTATTTAAGATTGAATTTAAAAAGATTAGTTCTTATTAAAAGAATGCTTTCTGCTTCTGTTAAAAGTTTATATCCTGAATTTAGCCCTATGTGCATTGATTCTTGACGGAGAATTCGATCGCAAAAAGAATGAAATGTAGAAATCCACATTTGAGTATATCCGTAAGGCATTGCCTTATCAACTCTTTCTTCCATTTCCATTGCTGCTTTTTCTGTAAAGGTAAGCGCTAGTATTTCAGAAGGTTTTACCTTTTTTTTGAGGATTAAATATTTTATTCGTTCTGTAATAACCGTAGTTTTTCCTGTTCCTGCCCCAGCAATTATTAAAAGAGGTCCTTTCCCATGATTTATTGCTTTGAGCTGCTGTTTATTAAGCTTCTTATCCATTTAAGCAGAGGTAATTGTATCACAAAAAATTATTGGACTATTATGGTTCCTGTTCGACTTGGATTAAGATGATCGTGATAGTTATATGTTCCAGCTTTTTCAAAAACTGCCTGAACAGAAGATTCAGCTCCAAATTCACCTAGATTTAAAAATGGGAAAAGCAAGTGATCAGGATGATTATCTGAGTTTACAGTTGCAGAGTCTCCGCTTTTATTAATCCAAATAATTCTTGTTCCGGTTTTTATGGTTAGTTCTTTTGGGCTAAAACCTTCTTTTGAAAGTGTGACTGTTTCCTTAGTTTCTTCAGATTGAGTATTCGAAGGTGAATCAGTTGAATTATCCTTCTTAGGAAGAAACGCATTTTTGTTTACAGAATAGTACATAACTCCAACTAAGAAAAGAATAGCAACAGTTATATAGAGAAGTCTTTTATCCATATTAATACAACAATAGCATTTGATTAAAATAAACGCAAATTAATTTTTTTTGTCTTGTTTTGTAATTTTTTCTTCCAGTCGTTTTGTAATATTTATCTTTTGTCCTATTTCTAAAAAACCACTAAAAACATTACTAAACTGAGAAGATGCATTACCCAAATGTTTGCCTAAAACACTTAAGCTTTCATTTACTTTATTGTAGTCTGTTTGAAGACCTCTAATCATGGTAAATATTTCTTTTGATTTTTCTTCAATTTTTCTTCCTTCAAAAGAAAGTAAGATGGTTTGTAGATGCGCATATAATGTGGAAGGAGATACAATGTAAACGCGTTCGCTTCTTGCAAAATCCATAATTTCAGGAAGGTTTACTATTTCATAATAGACGGATTCACTTGGAACATACATTAAGGCAAAATCCATAGTCCCTTCACTTGGGAGAATATATTTTTTTGAAATTGTACTAATATGTTTTTTTATATCTCTTACAAATTCTCTTTGAAAAGCACTTCTTTCAGTTTTTACATCAGTTTTAAACATTTTTTGAAAATTTTCCATTGGGAATTTTGAATCTATTGGTAAAATTCCAGCATCTGTTTTTATTGCGGCATCAACTCTGTCTCCAGTCTTAAATTCGTATTGTAAAAAAAAGTTACTTTTTGGAAACATTTGAGAAATTAGATCTTTTAGAACATGTTCTCCAATATTACCTCTTAGCTTTGGGCTTTTTAAAAATTCCTGAAGCTCTTTCATGCTTCTTCCTATTTCACTCATTTGACCAACTTCTTTTCCAACACTTTGCATGGCCAAAGCTGTTTTATCTAATCTTTCAATTAATTGTTTTGAATTTTCATGAAGAGTCCTATTCATAGTAGAAGTAGAAGAATCTAATGATTTTTGCATTGTTTTTAGCCATTCGAGAAGTAGTTCATCAGATTTGGATTTACTTATTTGTGAAACTTTTCGATAAAGCAAGAGAATAGCAACCACAAGGATTATGAGAATAATTAATAGTTCATATTGCATTCTTTTATTTTACCACTAATTGAAATAAAGTTCGGGATTAGCAGTGATTTTCTCTAGAGGAATAGGTTTTCCTCTAAAGAATGCACAAGCACCAATCATAGAAGCATTATCAGTGCAGAGCCATTTTTCGGGAACAAAAAAATCTATGTTTATCTTGTTATCTTTAATTTCTTTTAAGAATTGATTTTCAAGCTTTTTATTTGCAGAAACACCGCCTGAGATAAGAATTGATTTAACACTATATTCTTTTACAGCTTTAATTGTTTTTCTTATTAAAACATCAATAATTGCTTTTTGAAGAGATGCAGAAAGATCAGCAACTTGCTTGTTGTCTATTTTTACAATTGTTTTAACTTCTCTTAAAACTGCAGTCTTAAGACCACTAAAGCTGAAATCAAAATCAAGAGATCCAATTAGAGGGCGAGGAAAATTATATTTCTTTTCGTCTCCTTTGCTTGCCGCTTCTTCAATATTTGGACCTCCTGGATAAGGAAGATTTAAGAGCCTTCCTATTTTATCAAAGGCTTCACCTGCAGCATCATCTCTTGTTCCACCAAGCCATTTAATATTATTATGATTTCTCATTAACAAAAGATCAGTGTGTCCACCTGAAACAACTAAAACAATTGCCGGGAACGTAATGTCTTTCTTAATTGCATCTTGTTTAACAAAATTTGCATAAATATGTCCGTATAAATGATTAACTGGAATTATTGGTTTTTTCCAAAGTAAAGATAAGGTTTTAGCAGTTTCGACACCTATTAAAAGAGATCCAATTAGTCCTGGTCCAATAGTTACAGCAATTTGATCAATATCAGGTATATTGTCTTTAGATGTTTTTATTTTAGCTTTTTTAAATGCTTCTTCTATAATAGGTATGAGATATTTTATTTGTTCTCTTGCAGCTACTTCAGGAATGATTCCTCCAGTTTTTGCATGAAGCTTAAGAGAGGATGAAATAACGTTTGACAAAATTTTTACCTTTTTATCTTTAGGTTTTCCTTCAATAATTGCTGCAGCTGTTTCGTCGCAAGAGGTTTCAATTGCTAATATTTTCATACTTTACTTCATTTCCGGTTTTAATTTTATATTCTTTAACAAGACCTGCATTTATTTCTAAAACTGTATCAGAAGTTTCAGATGGTTGATAAACAACAAGTTTTCCTTTAACCTCCTTAGGAGGTTTAACATTTTCAAATATTGTTACGATTTTTCCTTTCTTTATATAAATGATATCAATTGGGAATTGCATATTTTTCATCCAAAAACCATAATAATCCTCTTTATTAAATGGAAAGAGCATTCCTTGATTCTTAGCTAGATTTTTTTTATTTGATAGTCCTATTTCTTTTTCTTTTGCAGATTTTGCAATAGTTATTTTGAAAACATGATTATTTATATTTGCGGTTGCTTGTTTTTTGAAAAAAAGATTTTCCTTAAAAAACACTCTTGATACACCAAAGGAAATAAAAAGAACAATGACAATGATAACAAGTCCAAACAAAATGGTTTTTAAATTCATAATATTTTTCTGAGTTTTGTAAGACGGCTACTTGATCTGTTATTTAATTTTTTAACAACAAAAACAACTTTTGCTCCAACAAGTTTTGCCTGTCTATTCTTATGATTTATGCCAGAATCTCCTTCTGTGGCAGCTATTACGTGCGGTTTTATCTGAGATATAAGTTTATCATATTCTGTGTTAGATGCAACTTTTTTAAGTTTTACAATAATGTCGACATAGGAAATAGCGGAAAGTACCTCTGCTCGTTCATCTTGATTATTTATTGGACGATTTTTGCCTTTAAGTTTTTTAACAGAATTATCACTTTCAAGAAGAACAATTAACACATCACCTTTTTCCTTTGCTTTTTCAAGTAGCTTCACGTGTCCGAGATGGATAAGATCAAAACAACCGCCTGTTACAACAATTCTTTTATTCTTAAATCTTTGCTCTTCTAAAACTTTCCCTATTTGATTTTCATTTACTATCCTGCCCATTTATTCTTTTGTCCCTTTTAGATAAATATCTTGCCATGCTCTATAATTTGAGACAAACTTGTCTGATATAATTTCTTTACCGTCTTTTTTAACAGTTCTTGTAAAATATACTCTTGCTCCCCAAGCAGCAAAATCAACTTGTTTTACTTCTCCTTTTGGAAGAGTTGGATCATCTTGGTATAAAGGTGGAGGCGGAGGAGTCTGACTGGTAATTACAGGTTTTGTCATTGAAACTTCTCGTCCATCTTTTGTTCCATATAAAACAAAAGTGAGTCTTAATACATTGGGATCAACAAAACTTTGAATTAGTATATAGTTGTCAGTATCGTTTTTGAATTTAAGATCAGGCGAAGGACTGTAAACTGTTGCATCAAGTCCAGGGGGTGAATCTTGTTCGTAATAGCCTACTCTGTAAGCATGAGCCTGTCTTTCAACAATAGGAAGTCCTGCATCAAGAATTGCTCTAAAAAGCGTTGTTGAGACTTGGCATACCCCGCCTCCATCTCCTAAGACTGTTCTTCCGCCTAAGATAACATATGCTTGTTTGTATCCTGTAAAAGAAGAAACATCACCAAGCGTTTTATTAAAGGAAAAAACTTCTCCTGGTGCAACTAGAACACCATTTATACGTGCTGCTGCAAGAGCAACATTAAAAATCCTACCGGAAATGGAATGCTGGAAAAGAGAAGTTCCTGATCCAATTTTTTCTTTAATTCCCATATCATTTACGTTGTCTGTAGTTATTTCAGGTTCAATTGTTTTTATGGGAATTTCAATTACAATTATTTTGGGCTTGTCAGAAGAAACTACGGAAAGAGTTTTTGAGGAAACAATATGATTTAACTCTTCAAAATCAAGAGTTTGTCCATTCTCTGAAGGAAGAAAAGCGGTTACTCTTCCATTTTCAAATTTAAATAAAGCATCTTTTGGCTTTTTTTCAATAGCAGCAGTAATTGGTATTAATATTTCTTTTAATTTATCTTCAGAGTAACGATATGAGTTAGGGAGATAAATTCCGTTTAAATATGATTGCAAAATTAAACTAACATTGGAAAGTGTGTTTTTTGATCTTCCTAAAGTGTACGCTTGAGATGCAAGAAGAGAACCGTCATAGCCAAAATCAATTGCCCTAGCAGAAATTGTTGCTGTTCCATAATCACTTGAAAAAACAAGTGAAGTATTTTCAGTAAAGCTATTCTTCTTTTCAAAATATGCTTCAACATTAACTTGAGTTTTTCCTCCAAAATTAACACCATTTATTATTATTCCAGGATAAATTTTATTAGAGTAAATTCTTTGGAAAATAAAAAATATGGAATTTGTTATGATAAATAGGGCCAAAAAGACCCCTACAGAAAACCAAAAGATTACTCTTGAAACTTTTAAAAAATGTCCTTTTTTAAGAGGATTTTTAAATTTATTCATTTGCGCCTATACTCTCATGGTATTATACTATATGTATGGAAGAAAGTACTATTTTTGGACAGCCTCAGGTTTTACCTCAGGCTTCTGGGGAAGTTCCTTCTCAGGAACAGCCTTTAGAAAATCAGGCTATTAAAGGACAAGAAAATATTCCTCCTCAAGAGGCTAATAAAGTTCCTCAACAATCTTCTCAAGAAGGAGGAAATCCTCCTCCGCCTCCTCCACCTCCTCCACTTGCTCCTGTAGATGATGATGGAAATGAAGAGGAAGATAGGCCATCATTTTTTAAAAAAATATTAAAGTTTTTTTTAGGATAGCTGTTTTTGTTTGAATAGTAGCAGTGATAATTTTTTTTGTTCTTCCGAGATTTTCTGGTAGTAAAAATGAAAAAGCAGATATAACTTACTGGGGGTTATGGGAAGATCAGCGTGTTCTTAAACCAGTAATTGATGAATTTCAAAAGAAATATCCAAATATTACTGTTAAATATGTAAAGCAAGATATAAAAGGATATAGAGAAAGACTTGACACAAGAGTAAAAAATGGCAATGGTCCAGATGTTTTCAGATTTCATAACACTTGGGTTCCAATGATTTCCTCATTACTGCTTCCAATACCAAGTGACGTAATTGATACTAAAGAGTTTAAGAATTCTTTTTATCCTGTTGCGCAAAGAGATTTGATTAAAAATGGTGCAATTTATGGAATACCGCTTGAGATAGATACACTTTCTTTGTATATAAATAGTGATATATTTCAAGCTGCAGGACTTACTCCTCCTGTAACCTGGGAAGAATTTATGAGCGACGCAAGAGCGATTACTGTAAAAGATGAAAACGAAAAAATAAAGACAGCAGGTGCTGCAATGGGGACATATGTAAATATAACACACGCTCCTGATGTTATTTCTCTTCTTTTTACTCAAAGCGGACTAGATACAGCAAAATTATCAGAGAACAGTAAAAAAGCGGCTGAATCCTTAGATTTCTACACAATATTTTCACTAGATGAGGGAAATGTCTGGGATAGTACTCAGGACCCATCTACTCTTGCTTTTGCAAAGGGAAACCTAGGAATGTATTTTGGTTATTCATGGGATTATTTTATAATAAAAGCAGCTAATCCAGATCTTAATTTTAAAATTGTTTCTGTTCCTCAGCTTCCTGATCAAAATAAAACAATTGCAAGTTACTGGGTTGAAGGAGTTTCCTCAAAAAGTAAATATCAAGAAGAAGCATTACTTTTTCTTAAATTTTTAACAAGCATTGAATCTTCAGAGAAAATATACACTGAGCAGTCAAAAACAAGAGATTTTGGAGAACCGTATGCAAGAGTAGACCTTGGAGAAAAACTAAAAGATAACCCTAATATTTATCCTTTTATTTCTCAAGCAAAGAATGCAACCTCCTCATACTTTGTAGATGGAACATACGACAATGGTATCAATTCAAAACTAAATAAATATCTAGAAAACGCAATTAATTCAATTTTGGAAAATACTTCATCTGAAACTGCTGTCCAGGCTCTTATTGACGGAGAGTCTCAGGTTCTCAAGGACTATGGACAGTAAAAACCCGGTTTTAAAAACATTAATCTACAGCGACATCTTTAATTTTCCATTAAGAGAAGAGGAGATATGGACGTATTTAATTTCTGAT